>Ga0307515_10015347_pt1 | contig 14119 bp, 14 predicted proteins | sample 17_EM_MG_FD_194513 | JGI IMG/M metagenome (GOLD analysis project Ga0307515, IMG submission 194513) | Populus trichocarpa ectomycorrhiza microbial communities from riparian zone in the Pacific Northwest, United States - 17_EM | ecosystem: Host-associated > Plants > Roots > Unclassified | place...
CGGCTTCCCCCAGGGACCCCCACCGGCTGTGATTTTTTTTCTATCTCGCTCGATTACAACGGTCTCTTCCCGCATGCGGGTCCACCTTGGAGGAGACGAGAAAATGGAAGCGTTCACTCTCACGAGCAACTGCTGGTCGGACGAGCGACGGTGGTGTTCCAGGTGAAAATTTCCATGTGGATCTGATTGTGGAAATCGGCTGGCCTGGCTCTATATAAAAGGATCGCGGAGGACAAATACCTCGCCAGGGCGGTCAAAAAGGGATAAAGCACCTGGTCGACGAATGGGCGTTCAAGCTCAAGCATCTCCCCCGAGTCCTGTTCGCCCAAGACACCGTTTTCGACCCGAATCCGACCCGCCCGAAGGCCGAACCACCGCCACGGTCACCGAGCATCACGGACCCCGATCACCCCAATTCGGATTCACAATCATTCACAATGGAATGGATTATCGATCACGTGTAGACTCCGACCACACAATCCACCGTGACGTTGACTTGACAGCGGATTCGGGAACCGAGGCTATGTAAGAAATCTCGGCTACACCCTGGTATCAGTCTTGATCTCGCCCGCGGATAGGGAGCCGAAAAACGCAGTACACAAACGAGCCAAGTCAATGTCTCTCCCCAAGGGCGCCCATCGTTTAGTTGAGGACATCCGGCGAGATCGCGCGCTGGGGGATGTTCGATGATAATCTGGGGGCACTATTGTATACAGAGGAAAGAGACAGAACTGTACAGGAGTGATCTACCTATGTAAACAGATCGATGAATGGTGGGGATAACTGATCCTCCTATCGAAACCCTGGTCTCCGCGCCCCGCACGCTGAACTCGCTTGGAACACTAGTGAGGAGCTAGATGAACCCGAGTCGGTAACGCCGGAAGCACCTGCCGCTCTTACGGGATACACTGGAGGGGGATCCCAATCAAGAGAGGCGGAGGAAAGGTCGTCGAGTAGTTGCAGTGCGGTCGGGCGATCTGAACTCAACTCGTTCCAACACAGCCGTATCAACTCCCAGAGCTTGTCGGAAAAGCCTAGAGATTCGGCGTCAAGAGGTTTTTCTGGGCGCTTGCCTCTCAGTACAGCCGCCATGGGTGAGAAGGCGCGCATTTGGTGGAATGGTTGGAGCCCAGTGAGAACCTGGGGTGGGTAAATCCAAGACCATCATGGTGAGTGCAGGTGGCTCACCTCGTATATCACCATGCCGAGGGCATAACAGTCCGATTCACAAGTCGGATTGCCCTTGGAACCGAAGTGCGTTGGGTCTAGTAATTCCGGGCTCATCCAAGGAAGCGTCCCCCCTGGGGAAGCGAGACTCTCGGAGAAGAGAACCGTGTTCAGGGCAACCGTGCTCATGAGACCGAAATCAGCCACTCGAGCGGTGCCTGTGTTGTCGACGAGGATGTTCGCCTATTTCGATTGTCAGCGAGATAGCGGCACGTCGAGGACATTGGACCTACCCCTTTGAGATCCCCATGAACAATCTTGAGCTCGTGAAGATAGGCCACGCCAGATGCGACCTCGGAGAGCTGAATGTTACTGATCAGTGACAGAAAACATCACGGGAAGGCAGCAAGAGAGCTCACCAACCGCAAGCGGTTTTCCTTTGGATTTAGTTTCGTATACTGCATCACATTCCCGTTGGGCATCCACTCGGTGAGAATGCGGAAGCAACGTAAATCTGCGGATATAAGAACCCCCAGTAAGGGCAAGATGTTTGCGTGAGACAAGTGTTTCCATATAATGATCTCTCGACACAACCGCTGGTTGAAAGCTGGCGTTGAGCAACAGTCGTGCGGGAGGTCGATCGAACGCACTTTGAACGTCGTGTCGGTATCCCCATTGTCTATCTTAAGGTGCTTCACGGCCACGGGGCGTCCAGAGTACTCTCCATTACTCACGACCGCGAACGTACTCCTGTAATGAACCAATCCAACGCGTACGAGCTCCTGTCGGAGAATATACGAGGAGGGAACGATTCCGTGTACTTTACAGATCTTTGAAAGAAGTCGTAGACCCCGCTGCTGGAGTTTACTCTCGAGGCACGACCGCGCAAGAGCCTGTATTCGATGCCCTAAGCTTCTGAGGCATGGGACGCATAATATACTCACCTGGTCAAGAAAATCGACAAGTTTTTGGGCCTCATTTTCCTGAATGCTCATAGCGAGATTGATTTTGAATGAACAACTTAAGAGTGACTTGACTTCTGAGATACACCCAGTAGAAGTGATCTCTATTGAGTGGATGTTAGTTGAGAACCGGACGCCTAAAAATCCGATGAGCCGGCGATCTATCCGCTGCGAACAAACGTCGAGGGAAAATATACCGGGATCTGCTCCATCAGACACGTCTGCCGTACTGAATTCCTGTTGATCATGAGGGGTTGTAGGCGGTCTATCAAGGGACCACAGTTTATACGTCCACGGATCGTCGTTTGAGGTGGTGGTGGGTAGAGGTGAGGACTGCTGTGAGGCTAACTCCGGCAGGGACCGAGAACACTTTGGCCGCCCGCACTCTAAGATATGATGGTAGTTGTACGGGCGAGGATTGGTCATGATAGAAGGCATCAATTGAGGGAGGGAGCACGGGACAGCGGAACTTGGATCGCGACCGTAGAGATAACTGTGCGTGTGATCTTGACGTATCATGGGATGGAGCATTTGTTCCCGAGGCATCGCTTCTACTGGTTGTTGGGGATGAGAGCACTGTTGCGGGTTACAGAGAAAAAGGGGATGAGATTGGGATACAACAGAAGGGGCCCAGGTGGAATTGTGGGGAGAGTGGGAGTAGAGGCCGGAGTCCCTCTTTGCGTCCATGAACGTGACGCGGGGAGAGAGTGGGCGAGGGATGAGCACTGAACCGTGGATACTGGTAGCATGGAGAGCCGACTGGAGGGTTCATATACGATCGAGCGGAGAGGTTCAATGGCTCGGATTGGCTCGTAAATTACAGGGAGTCAGTTCATGGTATCTGACGGCCAATGGTCCCCCTTCGACCAGTTATGACATGATCAAGTCCTTATCTTGGTCTATTTCTTCACACGCCTTGGCTTAAGTAATACTCGCCTGAGAATATCACACTCTTTGTAGAGGTTCGATCAGTGTATGTCTTCACGCGGACTATACCATCAACGTAACGGCAAATCTCCGTCCGTGTGTATGTGAAGGAATACGTATCTGGTTTGATGTTTAGTTGAAATTCGGGTGAGAGTAGCTCAAGACATCTTGCACGCACGCTGCTCGGACGGGGGGGCTGTACGGAGGACGGACAGATACGTGATCCTTCACATACATACACACGGACTTTGCCGTTACGTTGATGGTATACTAGTCTGCGTGAAGACATACACTGATTGAACCTTTGCAGAGACGCGGTCTGATCAACCTCCCGAGTTCCTTTCCACGAGCCGGAAAAGGAAAGACAACGCAAACAAAGACAAAGCTGTTTGGAGTTGTTTGCGCGGTGGTAACTCCGTGGATGGAACACTTTCTATTGTTTTTACAGTCATCCACCACCCAAATGACCACCACCACCCAATGAACCACCGGCGATTTTGAGCGTAGATCTTACTCTACAACTACCAAATTTCATCGATAGCTTTTGTTGCATAGTATCTATCGTAGAAAAAATTGGGGTGAGCATCGGTCTTCGTCTTCCTGAGATATGCGGGTTTTATCGAAAAATCAAGCGGGAATTCGTACGCCCGCAAACGCGGGATGTTTTTATCTTACCGTGGTGGGAATTTCCCCCGACAGTATTTTTATTAGGCACTCGTAGGGCCCCAGACCAGGTATCTATCACATAAAAGTATCACTACCGCTCCCCGCTGGTCGAGGAAAAAATCAAGACCAGGACAACCACCGAAAAGCGTGACAGACGCGTGGGAAGCGTTACATGAATTGTGCGCTACGCCTGTGACAACCGCGTGACTATTGTGACAAAATTCCCTTTTATGGGTGGTTCATTGGGTGGTGTTTGTGACCTCCTCGTCCAACACGCGGATTCATTGCTGCGACTGCATTTCTCAAGATATCAAGAAATGCATACATTCTGTGAACGACTGGGTCATGTAGTAGATACTGGTAAAAGATCTAAGAGTGCGGACCGGTCTGTCGCGAGAAAATTATGGGTGGTCATTTGGGTGGTGGATGACTGTACCATCCACGTAACGGCAAATCTCCGTCCGTGCGTATGTGAAGGAAAGTCTTGGAGTGCTCTCACTTCAATCCAACAGTCACCCAATTTCGTATGTTTATTGCCTCGCACATGTCATGTCATCCTCGCATTACTTTACTTGACAAAACGGAATATTACGACAGTCTACCGGCCAGCGATAGTCAGAACCACGCTCACAACGGCCCCAGTTTGATGTTTAGTTTTGAATGGGATTGGGGCTCGGCATCCCGGCATGACATCCGATGCTGAAGCCATGTCCCCTGGACAGAACCCGACCCTGATATCAGACCGCTCATGAAAACCAAGACATATCCCTGGCATGAATTGGGGGTCGTTGGCAGCTCTGCAGACCGAAAACCACCGGGGAAACCGAGTTCCCAGCCTACTTGAGGCCAACGGACGAGTCGGCCAATGCTCCGATGCCGAGGTGCCGGACCCCATTACCATCAAAAGGTAAACAACGAACTTGGAGTTACCACCGCGCAAACAACTCCAAACAGCTTTGTCTTTGTTTGCGTTGTCTTTCCTTTTCCGGCTCGTGGAAAGGAACTCGGGAGGTTGATCAGACCGCGTCTCTGCAAAGGTTCAATCAGTGTATGTCTTCACGCAGACTAGTATACCATCAACGTAACGGCAAAGTCCGTGTGTATGTATGTGAAGGATCACGTATCTGTCCGTCCTCCGTACAGTCCCCCCGTCCGAGCAGCGCGCGTGCAGGATCTCTCGATCTGCTCTCACCCGAATTTCAACTAAACATCAAAGTGGGGTCCTCGTCCTTCATCGTCGCCGTCGTCGCAAACGGTCTTTGTAAGTTGTGTCAACCAACCAGAGTAAAGTCTTCCCCACACCGTCGTCTCGTCGTTGTCGACGTTCACAACGATGCCTGCCCCTTTTACTCACGGCCAATAGTACGTCGCCCCCACGTACAAACCTTTGCATTTAAGTTCTGAGGGTTTCTTGTCACACCTCCGTCACCCCCGACTGCGGGGGGTTGCTAGATCTTTCCTCCTCCTACTAGCTTACCTCTTCACACGCCTCGGATTAAGTAATATTCGCCTGAGACGTCACGGTTTCGGGCAACGGGCTGGATGATCATGATGCCTAATATAAGCTTTTTCGGGGGAACGTGCGGGACGGGGGGACGAAACGGTGCCTCCTGGGCCATGGCTGGATCGACTACTGACCTCTCTGGGTCCGCGTTATGTAACCCAAGAATATTTTCACAAATCTTCTACTCGCAAGAGAGACCTGGGTATAGTTACAGTAGAGTAGCATGCACACAAGCCTAGGATGTGATCTCCATCTCACGGAACAGGCTCCGCAGACTGTCCCTGATTAATGATTGTCGGTATGTTTGACCGCATGATTATGCACAACCGGAGGTGAATAGAATCGCGGGTGTTTTTCTTTTCAATGTAGTCGAGGCCGTTACACTACGCACGTAGTACACTACACCCGGTACACTCCGGTTCATTGCCCAACGCTCCTTTCAATCGGATGTGCCTTTGTAGGTCAATATTCAATATTCAATATTCAATGTCTGACCGCCCTTCCACCAATTAACTTGAACAACGTGATACCTGTCGCGGGGTGCTAGTTAACAAAAAGTTCGTTCTTCCCGATGACCAGATTCGGGTATCCTTGTGGACCTTTACTCGGGCCTCGTTCGCCGGGATTCAAATACTCACCGACATCCTCGAGCACACCGGAGGTTGACGCTTGTGTATAGCGCCGTGCCACTCGATAAGTGCCGTCGCGGAAACTCAGGCAACCAGTTATCACCCCACAACTCCTCACCCGAGCCTGAGAGTTGTAACGCATTGTACCGGAATATCTTATAGTCTGCCATTTTCGGACCACTGGTAGTAGACAACAAGTCCTGTCCGGGAAAAGCTTCGACTACAAGGTTATGTAGAACTTTCCACGACTTGCTGATGGTGTTGAAGGGCCATCAGGAAAATAGCGTTTCGATTGTAGTTACCAAACCGTAGAATACTCGATTGACTAACCGAACTGGTGAGGTATGCGATAGAATCCGTGTCAGAAGTAGCGGGGGAATCTCAGCTCGCTGGGGTAGTAGAGAGCGGTAGTCGCTCGTTCCAGATATCCCCATGAAAAGACGAGTACAGGGTTTAAATTTAAGGCCTCACCGACACCGGTCACCATTTTACCAGCAGCCCGTCTACCTCACTCTCTACCGCCCGATATTCCGTCCTAAACAACGCCTTCCGCCGAGTCTCGGTCTTCTCATCCATAGATCCCGCCCACGAGAGGCCAGTGCCAGTATCAGGCTTGCAAATCTCGCGAAGCATATTGACCGCGAAAACATCGATCCCAGCGTGCGTCGGAACGTCCGAATCCTGCTCTGTCCAGTACACCCTCTCCACCTCCTTCGTCCATTCCTTATCTCCCCACCTCGCTCCCATGCCAGATCCGAGGTCAGCTCCGGCTTCGTTCCAGTCCCTTTGATACCCCTCGGAGTCCTTTTCTCCCAAATTAGTCCTGCTCGGCTCTCTTCGCTTCAGCTGGCCACCCCCATTGATACAACCTCCTGGACACGCCATGACTTCAACATAATCAAGATTCACGTCCCCTCCACCGGCCGTGGTCTTCTTCACCGCCCTGGTCCGACCTCCGGCCAACCTCCCAGCAGCACCTTTCCCGGTCTGCACACCAGCCTCTTTACCCACTCGTCGGACGATATTCTGGAGGTTTCTAAATCCGTAGCACTTTGCACCTTTGAACACAATCTTCCCGGTCTCCCTATCCGTAAGAGTGTACTCCTCATAATCAGCAGAACGGAGTGCTTTGATGGATAACTCCAGATCGGGGGGATCCTGTTGGGGAGCGCCGAGCCGGTGTTTGGCCCGCACGGCCTCCATGATCGTATGCAAATACGACCCCGAACTCGTCCCGGGATGTGAAATCAATTGAGGGAGAGCGGTGTTCAAACCCGTCCCAGATTTGCCCGAGGGGGGCGTACGCGGGGGGGTCGGAACCAGCTCGTTCACGACGGGAACAGAGACGTCCCACGATTTTTCTTTCATGAGAAGTTCGAGTTCGCCTGTGGTGATGACGCAGTCCACATCTCGAGTAGAGAACACGTCGTTGTAGAAGTCTTGTCGGGAGGCTTCGAGTTTTTTATCGTAACATGGCATCACGGTGACGTGATAGATCTGGTCGGGGCTGTGGGCCGTTCATTACGACCCCGGTGGGGACCGAGAAGGGCGGGACTCACTTTTTATTCCATTTCGACGCCAACCATGATTTAACAACGGTTCCCATCACTTGCTGAGGGCTCTTCGTCCGACTGATGAAAGGCAACATCTCCGAGTGGGTCTTCTCCGCATAACATATCCATCCCGGGCAAGCGCTGGCAAGCATGGGCAAAGCATCCTTCGTACCGCTTACCGACCGGGATTTACGCTCCAAGAACTCTCTAGTATGTTCCGAGAGGGAGATATGACGGGCGAAAGTGGTATCGTAGACATGCTCGATGCCAAGCGCCTGGTTAAAAAACGTCTCGACGCGGTGAAGCATTTGTCGGGGAGTTACGGGAGTGGTCGAAGAGGAGGAAACGGATGCGACGAGGGATGCGAGGGATTGGGGGGCAATCGATACTACGGGAATCTTTCGTTTTTCGGAGGTGGGTTCATGGGCAGTGTTCTCGGTGAGAAAGTCGAGTACTTGGATGTGAGATTGCATTGTGATTAAGACGGACTCTGCTGAGGTTATGCATCCGCTGGAAACCGCTGGGATCAGAAAAAGAGTGCAAGCATTTCCCTAGCAGACCTACCTGCACGCTAGGCAGTCATTCAAACTGACTTGGGCCGTTTCCAACCTCTTCCCACCGCCCCCGGGCTTGTCGCCAGCGGCGTCGGGGGAGACAGACACCTCATAGTACGATCCGTCTCGGTCTACATGGATCTGCGTCTGGAGATTCGAACGGTCTCAGTCGTCAAACATAACCGAAGCTCCTGATCGGAGTCACATTACCGAAGCAGCTCCTGCGTCCCCCTCCCCGGTGGGTGCGTTCTTGATTTCGAGGGGTTTAATGCATGATTGAGATGGTGTGATGTAATCGTTCAAGTCGGTTAACGTCTGGTTTTTGCTGTACGGTTAACGCGATGCTGTGTGCTGAGGAGAGAAATTTGGACGTGCTCACTAATGCACCGGAGAAAGCCATGACCTTCCTTTTTTGGATACCGATCTCCGGTGATGTGTTGTGGCCGCAACGCTTGGCTGGGGACGGGAATCAGCGCCGGAGGTGACTTCCGGACGTCTAATCTCACTCAATTTACACGTGCGGGGGGTGAGGTTCAGGGTCGGAAGATCGTATTTGCATTCTTTGGTAGGGTAAGGGGTATTCAGTACCCAACGCCCAGTCGCGGTGCGTGCATATCTGCCTGCCACCATTGAACGCCGCTGGAAGCGCCCAAAAACAGCGCGCTGGGTGCTGGCCGTCTCCTTGCCGATATCCGGGTAAACCATGGGACACAATGGACTCACACATGCTGTATGGGTCTGGCTGTGTGCCCGCCATTGAGTCACCGGGATACAGGTCAGGGCTGCGCCGTGAAGCGCGCGTGGTCCTCCTAACGACGACTGATTACGGTCGTCCATTTCGGCATGGTCTTTTTCCGTCCAACCATGTCTGACACGTCGTGCTTGTTTCCACAGCCGCATTGTGGACGCGCGTCCTCGGAACCCTGATACGCATTGTCGCTTGCGTACTTATATATCCGACCTTCTCTGGCCTTCCTGGGACAGGAAACCCTCCTATCGCCCCCTCACCACACGTCCACATGACCCACCGCCTCTCCGAGAGTAGCTGGAAGCCCCCCTCCGTCGATCGAATCTTGTTCAACTTTGACTGGATTTATGCGTCTGGAATATTCTGCAGGGTCGTTGCGCCTCAGTTGCTCGAGAGCCAGTCTCGGATAATGTCAGCGATCGCGTTGATGGCGGAGAAACTCAAGGCCACTCTCGGTCCCCATGACCAGTCACCGCCAGAAAGCCGTCGCCCAAGGTATGTTCCACAATTTAATTGTCAATACACTTACTTCATCTGCTTTCACAGGTTTTTTACGATATCATCGTCGCAAGAAACGAAACACGACACACTCATCATGCGCCACAAACGTGAAAGGCGCCTTCACACGGAGGCGGTCAAACGGACCGAGAGGGATTCTCCTCTCTATCTTGAACCCACAACCGCGAATATCGCCCTTGTATACAATCAGTTGACCGCGAGCTTGGAGTTTTGGGAGGACGCCAAGTTCTGGTGCGGTATGCCCTGGTGGAGGAGACCACAACTAGATTTCCCGTGGGCGCCTCCCAGGCCTTCATCTGAAACTCTAGATCACAATCCATCGCCCGGGCGACCGCTTTCGACAGCATCCAGCGACTCTCGGCGAACGGTGACTTTCGGTGGGGGCGAGAAAGACTCTTCACCCGTAGCTCCGGCCCTCACTCGCGTGCCACGGTGTTCAACATCCTCCCGTTCTGAACCTTCTGCGATTCGCGTTTTCCTACCCAGAGCCAAATCGATATCGGTGTAATTATTGAAGTGTGTATTATGTATTGCTTTACCTACCGTTTCCGTGCGCCATTTTGGTTTTAGAACCTAGCTTTGTGTATCGTTTTTAGCCCGTACCACCCTCATAATAGACTTCTGCCCCTCTGCCTGTCTTCCCTGCGCGCCATCCGGGTAATAAGATGTTTGCCTGCGATCTTATGTTCAAGGTCAAATCGGTTCCTTCGAGACAAAGACAGGTAGATGGACGCCCGTTGGAATTACGGCGGTAGTATAGGTGGGAACTGCCCTCGTAGGCTAACGTATGACTCTACTTTACGTCTCTTCGCCCTGCAGTATGAACGCCGATTCCAATATTCAAACTTCACAGTCAACTCGGGAAGTCTCTTGGACCAGCAAGTACAGGCTCGGACCGTTTCTCCGTGTCCGGTGGCATCGGGGCCTTTTGAGCGTGGGAAAATGCAGGAAACAGGGTACGCGCATTCTGCCATGATCGATTTGATCTTTGGTGCACCGCCAGATGTCAAGTTGTCAGCGCTGTGGGCTATACTCTCGTAACCCAAAGGATCTCATCCCAAAACTCCCATCCTCGAGGAACCGCACGTAATCAGTATAAAAGGCTGATTGTTGGAGGGTAATCCCTCCGTCCTTCAATCATATCCACCGACCGCGACCGAGCTCTCCTTCACCATGAAACCCAGCCGTTCTGGACTCCTCCGCAAGTTCCGTGCTATTCGCTCAGGTATGACTACATGACTATGCTTTGCGAGCGTTCACCCATACCTTAACTGACGTACCAATCGTTTTCCTACCACCGTTATAGACGCCAAACAAGCATCCCGCACATTGTGGTTTACGTGCAAGCGCCTAAACAGGAAGATAGAGAGGATCTTGGGCGTGAGCAGACCCGGTGTGCGGCTTCCTCAAGAACTCGTAGATTCCATCGTTGGCTACATTTCGGAGGACAGATCCACCCTGTTCGCCTGCACGCACCTCTCTCGCACATGGTACATCGCCGCCCGTGCCCACCTCTATCGAACCTTCACGGTCTCGGACTCGGCGGGATTCGACGCTGCCGACGACTTCCAGACGATGGAGGTAATCCACCTTGTCCGCAGGATCGTCGTCGCTCGGCAGATCCACCAACTGGACTTTATGTTACCCGAGACGATGACACGCCTATGCGCGTTTACTCGCCTTCAAGAGCTTGATATCAGGTGTCTCAACGTCGGGCCGCCGCTTACTTGGTTGCACGAACATTGCGACATCCTGAAGTCCACCGTTCGGACCCTCACACTGCGATACCCCAAGGGCAGCATCAAAGAACTTCTCTGCTTCATCGGCTTGTTCTCGGGCCTAGAGAACCTCACCGTGGACAGCATCGATAGAGATTCTTCTCCTGGCGTTCTCGTCCCAGTCCTAGATAATTCGCCACCCCTCACTGGACGGTTGACGTTGAGGGGGATCTTCGATCAGGAATTCATGTCCGGCTTGGTTTCCTTTCAGAGGGGAGTCAAGTTCCGCACGGTCGATCTGCAGTTTTGTGGAGAAGTGCAGGCGATTGTCGATGGTTGTGCAGGGACCATGAAACGATTTATTTGTCAGCCTTCTGACTTCCGTGGTAGGCCTAGCTCGCCGTGCATTTTAGGGTGGTCCATGCTAACGTTTGTTGATAGATATCAATAACTTGGACCTGTCGCGATGCGATTCCCTCCGTCACGTCGAGGTTAATTTCCACTCCATCAACCGTGCTTTGCCCGACCGTCCGTTCCACGACTTCATCTCCACCATTCCATCACCCCAACTCGAGACGTGCCTCATCTCGAGCTACGACAATGACCTCGACGAGTTGGAACAGACTCTACTCGAAATTCCCAAATCCAAGAATAATTCCACCCTGAAGAAAGAGGAGGAGAAGCCGAAAAGGGACGTGAAGATCACGTTTGGCTTGGACATTGAGATGGAAGAGGCGGAAGTCCACCACGCGACCATCAAGACGGCTTTGGACCGTGCCGTCGAACACGGCGTGTTCGAGTTTTTGACGAGTACCCCGACGTTGGAAGTATACCCCCGTGTGTGGGATCAAGCCGTGTAGCGATTGAGATGTTCCGAAGTTAATACCCCCCCTCCTTCTCATCGGTTACATAGTTGTTGTCCGGGTAGTTGTAGCATCTGTAAACAAAATTCGTACGGTGTAGAACGCAATACGGGCTGTATGCACACTTTTATTTAATTTCAATACGGATATATGCGGATTTGGGTCCGAAGAAATGTTGGGAGCAGTTCCTGTTCCTACGAGGGCCGGTGCATTGCCCTAGCGAGGATTCCAAGGCACGGGGAAAATTTAGTAAATTTTCTCGAGTCACCCGTTGGAGAACAGCCGAGCTAGGGCGTCGTCCGACGTTCACAGCCTCAGAACAATACGAAGAAAATCCCCTTGGACCCACGGAGGGTTACCTAATGCCGACTCCGGGCCCATACCGACAGTTCGGGAGGTTTCGAGGTCACGGAAATTCACAGGACGTCCCACACCTCGTTCTCTCACGGTTACATCTCAAGCGGCCTCGTGGGAGCCAGACGCGCCAGGCTCTGCTCGACCAGCGCTCCCTTTTCTGGTACTTGTATACAAGGAGGCACACGAGGCCCGCTTAGCATTAGGCGTTTGTGATTGACGCCCATGTATCCTCACTACTGCTATATTATGGTGTGCAGATCCCGTCAACTACAGGTATAGCGATACCTTTCCTATATCCAACATAGCCATACCGCCGTGAAACGATTAAGACCTTCTGACCGGACTTCGAGCCATCCTGTGACCAGCCTGCTTGGTTAATCAATTCGTCCTTGATGGTGGACTTTGCTGGGGCGTTGTAGCGTTCTACCTGGTTCGGCTGAACAGCCCTACATCATGCGTCATGCGTCATGCATCGCCACTTGTGCAGGACCGTTATAATCCCGCTCAGCCGTTGATGCGTGGTGTCTTTCGAAACGGTGACTTGACGCGTTTTTCTTTTTCAATCCGGTCTAAACGGCGGGATACCAGAGGTGAGAGAGGTTCACTTTGATTCTCTGCCTTGGTCGAATCTCGGACTCACCGCATACAAGGTCGGCGGTGGCAGCAAAAAACCACGCGGGGAGCGTCCACCAAATCCATCCCCCCTCCGCCGCCGCGTAGGTTCACGGTGGCGTCACTCGTTCCCCCGCCTCATTCATTTGTTCGCCCACACTCGGCCTCACTCGTCTCCTCTGGGTACTGCAGGGTTCAGGATCGCAAAGTAGCTACCCATAACCTCCACCCTGGGGTTCGGATGGATCTAGGGCGGGTAAAAAGGGTATGTGCAAGTATGTGGAATCAGAACAGTGGCGTTGACGGTATCAGCTTACGGGTGAGACCGCGGAGCGCCCGTATTGCCACATTCACTTGCCGTGACGAAGTGAGTCGATCGGGTTCGACGTTTTCAGTGGGTTTCCAATCTCATCGTATAGGCATCGATAGAAGGAACTCCGATTGATGCCATACTGCGCGTCTGGGTGCGTATGTGTGTGTGGGGGGGGGGAGGTGGCCCACAGAAATTTTTGTCCCGGAACCACGACGACGGTGGCGGAGTGTGGGAATCACAATCGCAGGAAATTTCTTCCCAGAGACGGTTGCACTACACTTCGATCATCGTGCACCAGCGGCACGCCTCTCCCCCCTGTCCAAACAAGGAAACTTGGGAGATAACGCTGACACTCGTCTTGTCGGTAGAACGGGGTCGGTCATAGATGGGGACGGGCATTGGTGAACCTGCGAGTGAGCTCGGAGCTGGGTAACAGTGAGAACATCTGAGATTCATTGAAGGGAAGCGATGGTTGTATGGAAGCACGAAATCCTGGTATATAGATCCTAAAATAGGTCACGCTCGGAGAGGGAAGGTCTCTGTACGGTGGGGCGGAGATGGCAGTACCAAACTAGTAGTACATCGTAGGGGGAGAAATTAACGTAGGGATCAAGGTGAACGGGCCAAGGTGACAGGTTGAAGGGTACGAATTAGGATGCGTTTTTGTGTGACGATGACCCCCGTTGAAGGTTCCAGACGTAAGGAGGGTCTTGATGACGAACGGTCTGCGAGATGTAAGATTGGTTAACTGAAGAGGATATGGGGACAGGATATCGAGCGAAGGAAGCCTTTCCGTCCATGTGGAGGAGCGGAGGTGAGTCTGTATAGTAACGTCCGCGTCGTCCGTTTCATGTTCTCACCACCAGGGTCAAGCACGAACGAGAGGCACAGATCCTCCTTTCTCGCAATCGCCATCCCGGCTAAGTGTTAGAAGAACATGACCAATGGATTCTGAGTGCATGAAACCCGAATGTAAACGTGGCCCGACAGTCATCGAAACTCTCGCCCGGTTTTTCACTGGAGCTCA
>Ga0307515_10015348_pt1 | contig 14119 bp, 3 predicted proteins | sample 17_EM_MG_FD_194513 | JGI IMG/M metagenome (GOLD analysis project Ga0307515, IMG submission 194513) | Populus trichocarpa ectomycorrhiza microbial communities from riparian zone in the Pacific Northwest, United States - 17_EM | ecosystem: Host-associated > Plants > Roots > Unclassified | place...
TCCTAATAAGCAATAAGGTAGGTTTTGTGTTCTCCTTTAATCGGGATAGCCATTCTTTAACTATTAAGGAAGGGTTAAGTAGTAGCTTCTTCTAAATTGATACTGTAGTCGTGATCTGGGTGCGTATCTATTATAGATACTCTTTCTGTTTTAGGAAGTACTTTATATCCTAGTTATAGTATTGTCTGCTATTCTTATACGCTTTCTGTTAATTTGACAAGAGCTATATATATAAGGTTGCATTCTTATTAAAATCTATAACCTTTAGATAAGATGGTTTTTTAAGTAGACCTTCTTAAGGTGCTTCTATAGCTGGGTTAATGTAGGCCTAAATTTGCTAATCTATAAGGGCTTGGAGTTGCTATAGCCATTATTCCCAGTCTTCTGGCTTATTGAGGATGATCGTGTTTAATAAGGTAGTTGGTGGAGTTATTTAACTAATAGGCAAAGGAGGAATTGAGATGGTATTTTGTTGTTAGGATCGTCCTTATTATTAGGATTGTCCTTATTGTTAGGATCGTCCTTTGATGATTAAGGTAGAATCTCGTGGAATCTTATGGAATCTTATAAAATCTCATCCTGTAATAATTAAGGTAGAATTTTAATTAGGGTTGTCTTGTAATAATAAGGTATTAGAGTCTAACAATAAGGTAAAATTTCTTTAAATAATTAAGTAATAGCTGGATAGCTTCTTGTGTTGGCGGACTAGGCTTATAACTGTTAGATAGTTTATATAGAGCTATTTATTAATAAAATGGGTTAATTAATTAATAATCTTGATCTTGTCTTGATCATTCTTTAACCTAAGGCCCCTAGGCTTAGACGAAGATATTTATAATACACGTAACCCGTGCACGTGACCCGTGCACGTCCTACGCCTTTAAGGATACAGATTATCTAATATTTAGAGGGGTTAATAGGATATATTTTGGCGCCTAAGGAGTTTATACTTAGTTCTGCCCGTATTTAAGGGTTAAGGTGTTCTAGTTATAGTAGCGTTTAGGTCCGTAATGAGATCTTTATAGCCGTCTAGTTATCTAGGTCTTATTTACGCCTTATAAGAGTGTCCGCACGGTTTATAGCGCCTAGTTTATATATAATTAAGAAGTTAAACTAAAATAGGGTATCCGCCTAGCGTGCCTACTGGGCTGTAAGGGCCTTAGTTATTATAAAGTATTCTAGGGCCTTATAATCTAGAACTACCTTAATTAGCTTAGGGGTCCCCTTTAGCTATATACGCCAGTGCTAAAAGCTAGAGATAATAGCTAGTATTTCTTTATTATGGATGTAGTAGTTTAGCTTAGCATCTATTATAGTCTTTAAATAGTATATAATAGGGTGCTACTCTCCGTCCGGTTACTTCTAGGGAAAAATAATAGCTATTGCGCTATCTAAGGCATTAGTTTCTAGTATTAAGGGCCGTTTTAGGTTAAAATAGGCAAGTAAGAGAGCCGATATTAGCTGTTTTTTAAGCTTATTAAAGGCCTACCTATATATAGCATTAAAGTGAAAGGGCTGGTCTTTTTTAGTAAGATGGTTAAGAGGCTAGGTAATTCTACTGTAGTTCTTAATAAAGCGTTAGTAGAAGTTATAAAAACCTAAAAATAATTATACCCCCTTTATAGTCCGTAGGGGTGCCTACTAGTTAATTACGGCCGTCTTCTCTAGGTTGGTTTTAATTCCGTCTATACTAATAATAAAACCTAGGTACTTTATACGCTTAATACTAAACTTTAACTTCTTAATATTAACCTAGAGGCTAGCCTTACGGAGCCGTTATAGGACTTTATAGACGTGCTCCTTGTGTTTTAGCTTATTTTTGGAGTAGATTATAATATTATCTAAATAGGCCGTATAGAAGTTGTTAAGATAGTTAAAGAGTACATTATTTATATACTGCTGGTACATAGCTGGTTTATTAGTTAGTTTAAAAGGAAGTACCTTATATTTATACATTCTGTAATAGGTCTAAAATATAGTAAGATCTTTAGACCTAGGATTTATCCTAATTTAGTAAAAGGCCTAGCGGATATTAAGTGTTAGGAATGAGGCAAGCAGTCGTTACGTGACGCCGCGGCACTAGCGTAGCGAGGAGTCTTAAGCTCCTCGCCCTTCCTTATTCTAATTAATAAGCTTTATTAACTAACATCACTATAACCTACTTGAGTAGTCGTTATTGGTGAGTTACCCTATATAACTAATACTAATTAGTAGTTAAATATATAGTTAACTATAGAGCAGCTAGGTTTTTAAATAGAAGAGACAGTCTTATATAGGGGTGCTATATACGCTTATATGGAATAGATCCCGGCGATACTATATTACCTTAAACTTGCGGAAAACTAGTAATAGAAGTGTTACTAAGTACTAGGAGATACTAAGTTGCGTCTATTATATAAAACAACCATATTTACAAAGATTTGGTTAAGTACTTTAAGTTAGAAGTGTTACTAAACCTAAGGTCCTAAGTCAACGTCTAGAACGCTGTTAGGCCATAGAGACGCACTGGCCGTAACTAGCTTAGCGCAGGCGAGGCGCAGGCGAGGCGCCTATAAAACGTAGTCGCCCCACATCAGAGAACAGCAGAATTCAGTTCTACAGTTCTACTTCATTAAGAACCAGATACTCTTTGCATCCTGTTACTGTTATTACGTTACTACATACCCTAAGGACCTTGGCGTCCTAACAGTACTAAATTCTCATCCCTTTTTAGGGGTAGTGGCCCGACAACATAGCGGTTTGCGAAGGCCACGACTACGTAGCGGCAACCCTCTATTAAGAAGACGACCTATATTTATTAACTATATCGCAGCCTATCGACCTAATGGCGAGACGCGGGCGTACTAGCGCAGTACGTACTACTAAGTCTGGGGATCGGCCCTAGGATGACGCGGGCGAACCCTTATCCCGGACAGAACCGGAAGTTACAGGCGAAGGGGATATATAGGAAGAAATATAACGGCTAGAGAACAAGAAGCTATAACTCCTAGAGTAAAGAAAACTACACTTGCTTAGGGAAGAGGTGGAAGTGCTAAGACGGCGTTAACGCGGTAAGGCGACGTCGACTCCCGTTCCTAACCTATCTTTATAACCTTAAATAATCCTATTAGAGTACTTAGGGGGTAGCCTAATGCATTTAAGTCTTAAGCGGAGGGCTACTAACACATTAGGTGCTCCGTTAAAACGGGCCATTAAGATAGAGAAGATTGCTCTATATTATGGCAAGTCTATATAAAAGCACCAAGACTTCCGCGACAGCTTAAAGCTAGCGTTCCGCCTAGAGCGCGACGGCTTTATGGATAAGGATACTAAAGTTGCGTTTACTATGCAATATATAAAGGGGACTAACTAAACCCTTTAGCTATAGTACGAAGATAACCATCCAGACACGCAGTTCACCTGGGAGGAGCTTATAGAATTCCTACTCAACCAGATTAAAAGTCCTATTAATTGAGAACTATATATAGCCCTAACCTATATAAAGGCAATGCAGCGAACCGATTAACTAGTAAACGAGTTTACTGCTTACCTAACCTCCTTAAAAGGGCAAATTAATTCTCCTTACGATACAAAGCATCTAATAATACACCTGTTCGCGAAGCTGCGGCCAGAGCTACGGGTTGCTATTACTAACTATTAGGAATTCCCACAGACTTAAGACTAGCTAGTTTCCTTAGCTGCCCTATTAGAGGAAAACTAAAAGAGCGTAAGCGCCCCACAGGCTAGAAGCAATAGGCGCGCCGCGAACTTAAATACTAAAACCACCTAGTTGGGTAACTCAGGAAAAGCGGACTCCAAAACTACTGCCGGCGATTTAACGGCGGGGCGAAGCAATACCGCCAGGGGTTTAACACAGCCTAAAGGAAACTACACCAAATGTAGGCAGCTAGGACATTGGTGGCAATAATATAAAGTGCAGTAATAGAATTAACTACTGCCTAGCAGCGTAAACGCTACCTCTATATTAGGAAAAGACAAGCGCCCTTAAGCACCCTCACAGCCCTAGGGCGTAAGCTCCTACTAGATCATAAGGAAGCTATTACTGTTTTAGGTAAAGTCCTCTCTAAGTAGACCTAGAAGGAGACCTTAGTAATGCTTAATATCGGTGCTAAAGTAAATATAGTTAACTAGCGATTTGCTATAGAGTGCAACTTTAAGACGCTAGACGTAGAGCTGCCTACCTACTCCTGGTTAAATAAGACTTAGGTACATTGCTATAAGGCCTATAAGGTACCACTAAGAATAAAGGACAGTTAGGGTAAGATTAGGGAAGTAACCCTTATCTGCTATAGAATGGCTAACATATCCCCTACTGTTACCCTAGGTATGCCGGGGTTAAAGAAGGCCTGACTTCTTATTAATTACGAGGCAAAGGCGTAGCGATAGAAGCTAGATGGCTCGTCTCTATTACTATAAACCCCTAAGGGTTTCGCGGAGTCTCTCCAGATAGAATCTAGGGTCTTTACCCTATTGACTTCTAGAGTGATACCTAGCAAGTAAGACGACGGCAGCTTGCTAGTCCTCCCCCCGCAGTTAAAGAAAGTTAGCGATGTCTTCTCCTATAAGGAAGCAGGAAAGCTACCCTAATACTACTAGGGCGACTATGCTATTGACCTAGAAGAGGGATAGGAGGCCCTATATAGGCCGCTCTATAACCTCTCGGCTAAGGAGCTAGAAGTCTTAAGGGAGTACTTAGACGACGCCTTAGCTAAAGGCTAGATCCGACCAAGTACTAGTCCCACAGGGGCACCTATCCTCTTTATACCTAAAAAGGATAAAAAGCTGCGGCTCTATATAGACTACAGAGGCCTTAATAAGGTGACGATTAAGAATTGTCTTACACTACTATTAATTAGTAAGACCTTAGACCGCTTAGTAGGTTCTAAGATCTTTACTAAGCTAGACCTAACGCATGCGTATTACCGCCTTCGTATCCGTCGTGGCGATAAGTAGAAGACGGCGTTCCGCACACGCTACAGCCACTTTAAGTACTTAATTTTACCTTTTGGGCTAACTAACAGACCAACGACTTTTTAGGGCTATATTAATCGGGCCTTATTAGGACTAGTAGACGTCTTCTATATAGTCTACCTTAATAATATTCTAATTTTCTCTAAAAATCTAGAGGAATACTGGCGCTACGTACTAGAAGTGCTATATAGGTTGCAATAATATCAACTATATGCAAACCTTAAGAAGTATAGGTTTGGCGTACAAGAGGTTAAGTTCCTAGGATATATCATTAGTCCTAAAGGCGTAGCGATAGATCCTAGCCGGGTAGAAGCTATTACCAAATAGAAGAGCCCTTAATCCTATAGGGATATCCAGGTCTTCCTAGGTTTTACTAACTTCTATTATCGGTTTATTTATAAATACTCTACTATTACAAAGCCTATTACTAATCTCTTAAAAGGAGTAAAGAACGGCCGCAAAGCTAGGCCTTTTAATTGGCCAGAGGAGGCGGAGTAGGCAATACGCCAGCTCTGCGACGCCTTTATAACGGCGCCGTTCCTATAACACTACACGCCGGGCCTACCAACTTAGTTAGAGACTGATGCCTCCATACAAGGCCTAGCAGTAATTATATTACAGCTGTTTAAAGATGGCCTTTAGCATCTAATAGCCTTCTAGTCCAGGAAGCTTTCGCCAGTAGAGCGCAATTATAAGACCTATAATCAGGAGCTACTAGCTATCGTAGAGGCTTTTAAGCATTGGAGACACTATATTAAGGGGCTATTAAGCCACCTAGAAGTGCTCTTAGATTATAACAATCTAAAGGGTTTTATAAAAGTAAAAGCCCTTAATAGACGGCAAGCCAAATAGGCTATAACCCTGGCTGCCTATGACTTTATTATTAAGCATAGGGCGGGAAAAACGAACCCCGCAGACGCGCCGTTAAGGCAACCCCTAGGCGCAGGGGGTCCGCCAGAAGAAGATACTATACTACTACTACTCTAAAGGACTTTGGGAATGCAGGGCCACCAACTCAAGGTGAAAGTCCTATTAGGTGTATAGGAAAGCGAGCCTTCTATAGAGGTGTCGCTTTTACGGCTACAAGCTAGCGACCCAACGGAGGTACGCCTAAGCAATGTAGCATTACGGTTTAACTGGGCAACCTATATGTATATTATTAAGCAGCGTATAATAAGGACCCAAGTTAGAGTAGTAAGCGCTTAAGAGAGTGCCTACAAGTCTAGTACGGAAATAGTTATTAAGCTTATTAAAGGACTTTAAACTATAGATGACTTTATGCTGTAAAAGCGCAGCGACAGCGTAGATATGGCGAGACACTATTAACGCGCCCGCTCGAAGCCAGTGTGGTAGTTTAATTCCGATGGACTACTTTATTACCGCGGGAGGCTATATATACCCCCAGACCTAGTAGTTTATACAGAACTCCTACAGATCCACTATGATAATGCCCTAGCTAGGCACTTTAGTAAGAAAAAGACTCTAGATCTACTTACGCGCAAATACTACTGGCCTAGTATAAATGCGGACGTAGTGAGCTATATCTCTACCTATAATCTATACTAGCGTATACATGCGCCTTAATATCGCCCTTATAGCGAGCTCTAAGCGCTGCCTTACCCGGATTAGCCGTAGTAGGAGATTATAATGGACTTTATTATAGGCCTACCGCCTAGCAGACGAGGCGATAAGGTGTATAACGCGATATACGTAATAGTCGACCGCTATACTAAGATGGCCTTATATCTGCCTATAGTAAAAACTATTACTGTAACTAAACTTGCGGATCTCTTCCTTAATAAAGTAGTACGCCGTTTTAGAGCCCCTAAAGGGATTGTATCTAATCGCGGCAGTATCTTTACCAGTGAGTTTTGGTTGGAGCTATACTTTGCTGCGAAGATTAAATATAGGCTAAGTACGGCCTTTTACCCGCAAATAGACGGGCAAACAGAACGCCAGAATTAAACCTTAGAGTATTACCTCTGTGTGTTCTATAACGAGAAGCAGAGCAACTAGATAGGCCTCTTATTGCTAGCCGAATTCGCCTATAATAATGCTAAATATAGCACGACGGGTATAAGCCCGTTCTATGCCTACTATAGGTTTTACCCACGTCTAGAATACGAGGTCTAGGCGGACGATAGTAGCTCTGTTTTAGCCGCCTCTAAGAGGATTAAAAGAATATCCCTTAAACGCAAGGCGCTGGCGAAGCGCTAGGAACACGCCGCCGAGGCGTAGGCAAAATACTATAATCGTTATTACTAACCACAGGCATATAAAGTAGGGGATCTAGTCTTGCTATTAACTAAGAACCTTAAACTAAAAAGGCTAAGTAAGAAGCTTACAGCACGCTTTATTGGACCTTTTAGTATAGCCGAACTAGTTGGAAAGCAAGCGTACCGGCTATATCTACCTATATCCTACCGTATCTATCTAGTATTCTATATTAGCTTACTAGAGCTATATAAATAACGTAAGGGCGCTGCTAGAGACCCTCTACCCAGGCCTATTAAGCTAGACGATAAAGAGGACTAAGAGGATTAGTATGAGGTAGAAGAAATACATAGAAGAAAGGGACGTAACTAGACCCTGCAGTACCTAGTTAAGTAAAAAGGCTGGCCAGAAGAGTATAATAAATGGGTTCTAGTAGAGGACATTAATAAGGACGCAAAGGAGACGTATAATAGTTACTTTACCCTAAGGGGTAAACGGAAAAGAAAGTAGGTGGGAGAATAAAAAACTTTTAATTGCAACTGGGATTGCGCCCTACTAGTAGGGCAACGACGGAACAACGGCGAAGTAACGGTAGTACCCTAACAGAAATATAGATACTCTACAGCTCTAATAAATCCTCCCTTTCCTCCCCTTCTTCCTCTTCCTCCTCCTCTCCCTCCTCATCTTCCTCCTCCCCTTCCTCCTTATCCTCCTCACCCTTATCCTCCTCCCTATCCCTCATAATAGGAGGTATATTAGCCTATAGGTACTATTAGCATACGCTATAACGGCGAAACACCTACGCTACGACACGTACTAAAGCGCGTATTACGTTAAAAATTCCTTTAAGGGTATAACAGATGGCCTACAATTCCTGCACTTAGAGTAGGGGAAAGTCTTTGCCCTTTAGGCGCTGGCGGAGACCGTGCTTAGCGCTAGTGCGCACTAAGGCCTTAACATCCTTCGTGAAGGACTTCTGGACGGCAGCGATGCGAGCGTTAAGGTCAGCCGTGTCTCCGCTAGCAACCCGCTGGCGCTCAGCCCTGTTAATAAGGGCAAGCAGCTCGTTTAGGCGGCTATGGAAGGCCTTAGGGACCTAGTCTGTTAGCCATCAGAACCTAAGCTAACGCACTTAGACGTACTAGTTGGCACGACTTATTTAGTCGTCAGCAGTACCCACAATTGCGGTTGGCCTACTTGCCGTAGGTGGCCCGCCCAGCGGTAGCTACGCGCTTGGCGCAGCGGAGGTAAATTAGTTTAAGTAAGGCTAGGGGAGCACCTTACGAATAACGAGGAAGCTTAGACGGCGTCTAGTAGGGTTAGCGATAGCTATAAGCTAGTATAAAGAATACTTACGGAAGACTCGCCAATAGGCGGACCGGCGGCTTAACGCTTACAATTTATGGTTAAGAAGAAATTGTGAAGAAGGCAAGTCGCAGGCTAAACGAATTAAAAGGGAATTTAGAAGGGAAATCTAATGTCCTACCTTAGTAGGAACTCCTACCTTTATAGATCTCTATAAGGTCCTATTGTTATATTATCCTATTATTATATTATCCTATCGTTATATTATCTGATTTACTTAAATTTATTAAAAACTTTTTATTTAGAGAAGGATAATAATAGCACTCCTATTGTATAATAGCGTCGGCTAAGAACAGCCGCTTAAGAAGGGGGGGGCAATTGTTAGGCCATAGAGACGCACTAGCCGTAACCGGCTTAGCGCAGGCGAGGCGCAGGCGAGGCGCCTACAAAACGTAGTCGCCCCGTATCAGAGAACAGCAGAATTTAGTTCTATAGTTCTACTTCATCAAGAACCAGATACTCTTTGCATCCCGTTACTGTTATTACGTTACTATATACCCTAAGGACCTTGGCGTCCTAACAAACGCGTTAACTATATCTTAAATTGCCTACCTTTTAATAGCGAACCTACGAGATTCTATAAAACTAAAATTCTACCTACCTCTAACGTACGACACCCCGTTAATTCTACTTATATAAAATCGGCAGCTACGGTTCAACAGCTGCCTTATATAAAATTTTCTATAATTAACGAAATAACAACTATTATAGCGTTAACCTATTTAAAGAAGTATAAGAACGATATTAACCTAAACACGTAGAATAAAGCTATAATTAACTTTATAAACGCTAAGCAACAGGACCTAAACGGATTCCTATTATACTGTATAGTATACTATAAAGACAGCAAATATAATAATACTATACTATGGTATTATATAAAGGAGGACTTTATTGGATGGATAAAGGAAATATAGGTTCCTGTAAATAAGGATATCATATAGGATTTCCATAACTTCCTTTAGAAGTATAGAGTATTTATCCCTATAGATAGGGGAGTTATTAGAGATAATATTTAGGAGTATATTATTAACGTAAAAGAAGAGCATAAATAGACTCTATAAGAGATTAAGTACTAACTACGCACTATAAGGAAGCTTAACTTATAATAAAATCCAGGTAATATACCTCTAGAGACGAATTTACCTCTGCCTTTAACTCCTCTGTATCCAATTTAACCTATAACTTTAACGTCGGATACTATACCCCAATAAAAGCAGGTATAGGATCCTATTACTTCGCAATTTAATAACCTTTAGATTCTACTAACTAGACCTATATCCCTACTACAGCCTATAATATAAACCCTACCTCCTCTATCTTAACCTTAAATTAAAGGTAGTTTAAAATTGCTTATAGAGCTTACGAAGCTCTATTCGGATCAGAAGAAGAAGTTTAGTAGGGAATTATATAATATTCTTAATTTAAAACTATATATCTTCTATAACTGTTACTAAAAGGTAGAAATAGAGTCTAATTAATACTATAATGCCTATTCCGTTATGCTTAAGGGCTAAGCTAGTACCTTCTATTATAATTATTTAGTAGAAAAAGGATATAATTTTAACCGTATAATATATAAGTTAAGATACCACTTTAAAATAGAAGAGAATAAGTAGTAGTATATATTAGGATAGAGAGAGACTACCTTTTTAAGGATTATTGCTATAAACCTAGGTATCCCTTAGCTTAATTATCTTTAAAAGCTCTTTAATTAACTTTAGATAATTTAGTGTGGTTTATCCAAATTATATTAAAAGGATTTTAGCCTATGTAATTAAGTTATTAGCGTATACTAAGGCGTTAAAGAATATAACCTTACTCTCTTTAATCCTGCAAATACTTATAAAGGAGTATATACTTAATTAAGATCTTTTATTAGCACCGCTCTATACTCTTAAGAAGTATAGCAATTTAATGCCTAACTCTAGCCTGCTTTAATTAACCTAGCCAACCTAGCTAATTAATACAACTATAACTAGACTAATTAAATATATAGTAGCCGTAGTAGGTAATATAGTAGAGGGTATAATTAACGATTATAAGGTAAAGGTGGAGGTCCTTATAGAGGTTTATTTTGAAGTAATTACTAGAAAAAGTGCTATATTTATAAGAAACTAAATTGCTAGTTTACTAGGCATTCTCTTAATAAATAAAAGGAGGTATATAATAAGTTTCGCCAGAGTATAAGAAATGTTAGAAATTATAAGGTTACTACGGCCTACTTTTAAAGCTTCCTAGTTTAATATAAAGGCGTAGAAGATTTTAAAGGTAAAGTTAATAAGGCCAAATAGCTCCTTATAGATATAGAAATTAAGGACTACTTACCTAACTAATACTTTACTAAGTATGGTAAGGTAGATAGTATATAAACCGTTACTATTCTTAATAACTAATCTACACTCCATTCCATTACGAAGTTAAATATCTTTAATAAGCTAAAGGAGAGCTCTGCGTTCTCCTTTAATAATAAATACTTAGCGAATATCTTCTACAGTATTATGCCAGATACTGAAGCCGTAAGAGTATCTATAGTAGGAGAACCTTAAGTTTAAGCCCTTTAGCAGCTTAATAACTCTATTTAGATTAACTATTTAACGGTAGGCTAATATATAATTTATTTTAGCAAGGGTACTATAATCTTTTTTAGTATAATTAGGGTCTAAACCCCCTTAGGGTGCATTACTTTCCACGTTATTCCCATAAATACTCCATTTTTATTTTACATTAGAGATATAGATAAATTAGGCGTTAAGCTTAATAACCTTAAGAATATGCTTATATAGGGAGATAGTTAGGTACCTATTATACGCAAGTAAAGTCACCCTTAGTTACTTCTTTATTAACTAAAAAAGAGTATTACTTAGAGCCACCTAACTAAGTTAGAGTTACGTTAACTATACCGTTATTTTAGCTACCTATCTATTTATTAATTACTTAGGGTTCTTTAGTAAGTAGGCTATAAAGTTAAGGTTAAGGCAATTAAGCATCTTATAAAGTACTATTATTACTGCTAAATAAACTAGAAGTCCCCTAGCCGATTTAAGTTTACCCTTAAAAATAACTATAACTTTAACTTTTATATTATTGTTAACGTTATATATCTTAGCGGCAAGCTAGTACTTTAAGTTATTAACTTCTTAACCTTCTTCTAAGCCGCACGTTTTTTAAAGGATATATTAGCTAGGAACGCATAGGATACCCTATAATTATACTAGATTAATATCTACCTAGGACCCCCTAATTAAATTGTCTATAACGTAGGAAAGAACTTCTTATTTATAGAGTTTTAATAATAGACAAAGGTAATAGCAATTAAGGTTAAGGAAGTCCCTATTAAGGCATATAATAGTATTAAAAAAGTAAAGTAATATTATACGCCATTATACCGCGTATATAAGATTATCTCTTTAAAACTAGAGGATACTAGTAAAGAACTTACCTTATAAATAGCTATTAAAGCTATTAATAATTCCGCTAGCCCGGATAGACTTATACCTATATTACTAGTCTTTAGCGCCTACCCTTAAATAACTAATAATTCTTTATTATCTCCCTCTATTATATAATAAGCTAAGGCTATTTATAAGGCAATAAAGGAGGTATAATATCTCTACGCTATACGCTAGGTTAATAATATACTAGGAATAAGAAATGGCCTAAACACCTTAACTACGCTTAATCTACCACTCTAGTTTAAGGTACGCGTATAGCGTAAAAAGGGAGGATAGTTAGGCCTATATTAACTTATTATAATTAATAGTTAGACTTATACTATTTGAGTGCCTTATAGATCCACCTAATTCTATTTAACTGTTATTAAGCCTTACTATAAAGATAATAGTTTTAAGCCTTTATAGAATACCCTAAAAGATACCCTAAAGGAGAACTATAATTAATATACTCTAGAAGGCGACTATAATTCTAATATAATTGCAGTAGATATACCACAACTATAACGCGGTAGAGGTTGCCTAAAAGAATTATAAAATTGCCAATATTTTATTAATTTTAAAGAGTAATTTATTACCGCCATTAAGAATGGAGTTAAGCTATTAATGGCCTTTATAACAGCTAAGGAGAAGGCTAACTTTAAACTTGCAAAATAGCTCTAAAAGGAAGGTTATATTATAACTTTAGGAGCTCCTTTCTAAGCATTTAATAAGTAGGAGATTAATAGTCTTATTATAAGAGGAGTCTTTAAATTTAAAAAGTATAACCCTACTAAGTTTAATAAAGTCCGTATCTTTAAGTTAAGAATAGTTAATAAGATTAAGGGCAAAGCTACTAACGCCCTATTTAAGAAATTAAGGCTTATTATTTAAGGTTATAACAATAATAGTAAGGAGGTAATTCTTACGCAATCTCCTATAATTTAACGAGCTAGTTAGCGAGTTATTATTACGCTAGCTCCCTCCTTAATAAAGAATAGAATAGCGGTCTATTTATAAGATATTACTTAGGCCTATACCTAATTAGAGACGCACCTTTAGCGCTTAATATTAGCATACCTTTTAGAGCAAATTCGCCACTAATATCCCGAAGATATAATTATAGTTATGCTTAAGCCATTATATAGAATCACAGAGGTAGGAACTTATTAGTAGGCTACCTATAATAAGTACTATAAAAAGAAGCTTTTAATAACTACTTTTATATTTAATCCTTACTTCCTTATTATAACTACGGGAACTCTATTTAGAATTATTGGCATATAAACTAATAATATAATTATCTTAGGAGACGACCAATTCTTAGCTCTTAAAGAAGATAAGCTAGTAAAGGCAAATCTTATAGTAAAGCTAAAGGAAAGGCTTAATTTAATAACACTATTACTTTTTAATAAATATATCCTCTTCCTAAATAAGGATTCTATTGCTTTGCGCTAGAAGGGTTAAGGTAAGAAGATTAACGTTATTAATATTAACTCTCTAAAATAAGAATATATAGAGTAACGCGCTTATAGAGCTTATATTACTTTTATCTATTAACCTAAGGCTTTATTTAATCTCTTTGTTACCGCCTAATACTAGGAACTAACTAAGGATAACGTTCTTACCCTAAATAAGCGTCTTTTTTAGCAAATAAACTATCTTAATTGGGGACTACTCTATGTGCCTATTAATCTTCCTACCGCTAAGCTCTTTATATTTATTAATAGATCGTTTATAAATAATAAAGATTTTAGCTCCTAGTTAGGATATAAAATTATTATTACAAATAAATCTACTAGAGAGAATAACTTTATAATCTATAGCAATCTTATTTATTAGAGCTTAACTAAGAGTAAACGCGTTACCTAAAGTGTTCTAGCGTTAGAGATATATAGAATAGTTAGCGGAGTTAATATAGTAATTATAATTGGAACTACCCTAAATATAATTATAGATTAACTTAAACTTCCTATTATCCCTATAATCGTGTGCACCGACTTATATTCCCTTTATAAGTATTTAGTTAAGCTTAGTACTATAAAGGAGAAGCGCCTTATAATTAATATTATAGCACTTTAGCAATCCTATAAACGGCGAGAACTTTTTAAGATTTAATAAATTAATAGCTAAGATAA
>Ga0307515_10015349_pt1 | contig 14119 bp, 11 predicted proteins | sample 17_EM_MG_FD_194513 | JGI IMG/M metagenome (GOLD analysis project Ga0307515, IMG submission 194513) | Populus trichocarpa ectomycorrhiza microbial communities from riparian zone in the Pacific Northwest, United States - 17_EM | ecosystem: Host-associated > Plants > Roots > Unclassified | place...
GCCGAGGAAGTCTCCCGTGTCGTAGGTCGCGATCTTCTCGCCGGAGGTGTCCCAGACGTGGATCAGGTCGTCCGAACCGGAGGAGACGACGACGGTCCGCTCGCCCCACTGCACGACGTCGAGCAGCGAGACGGTGTCGGCGTGGCCGTCGTACTGCCCGAGGCGCGCTCCGGTGGCGGCGTTCCAGATCTCCGGGGTCTTGTTGCCGTTGACCGTCACGACCGGGGGCTGCTCACCGGAGCCGATGCCGATGCAGACGGCGTAGGCGTCCTCATAGCGCCCGCCGTCGGCCTCCGGCGCCAGCGTGGTGATGTTCTTGCCGCTCGCCATGTTCCGCACGTCGACGCGGGTGCGGTCGTTCGCGTCGAGCCCGCCGAGGACGACGACCGGCTTCCCCCCGACGATCCCGACGGCCATGTCGAGGACGTTGACGGGGGCCGTCCACTGGTCCATCAGCTTGCCGCTGCCGAGGTTCCACACCGCGACGGTGGCCTCCGGCTCGTCCTTCTCGTCGGTGCCTCCCGTGACGCCGACGACGACCGGGGTGCCGTCGATCTCGCCGGTCGCGATGTGGCTGGGGGAGCCGAGCACGTCGGTCGTGACGATCTTGCGGAGGAGCTTGCCGTTCGCGGCGTTCCAGACCCAGAGGTCGGAGTCCATCATCGCGTAGGAGACGACGACCGGGCCGTCCTCGCCCTTGCCGACGGCCACGCCGTCGATCTGCGCCTTGTGCTCGCCGAAGGAGGTCAGCTCGGCGCCGGTCCGGGCGTCCCAGACCTGGACCCACTCGTCGAGGGAGCCCGAGACCACGGCCGGACGGCCGTCGAGCTCGGTGATCGCGAGGTGCTCGACCGTCCACTCGTGACCGGCGTAGGTCGCGGTCGGATCGGCGCCCGCGTCGTCGCCGAGGCCGGGCAGGCCGTTGCTGAGGTAGTAGGAGTAGCCCGCGACGATCAGGATGACGAGGACGGTCGCCAGCGTCGAGATGGTGCGCACGGTGGCCATCGAGCGGCGGCGCGCGGGAGGAAACGGTGGGGGAGCGTTCTTCCACGACGGCTCGGGCGGTGCGGAGACGGGCTGGTACACCGGTTGCGGCGGCGGATACACGGCCCGTGGCGCGGGCGAGTAGACCGGCTGCGGTGCCGGCTGCGCCTGGATCGGCACCGTCGCCGGCTCGGGCATCAGCAGCGTCGGCGTCACCTGCGCCAGAGGTGTCGGCCAGGTCGGAGGCGACACCGGAACCGCCGAGACCGGCTCCGGCGAGGGCGGCGAGTGGACCGGCTGCGGCCCGGCCGTCCCGGTGTCGAGCAGCGCGCCGTGGGCCACGACCTGCTCGATCTGGTCGATGACCGTCGGCGGCGTGCCCAGCTCCCGGTGCAGCATCGTCGCCACCAGCGGCATACGGCTCGAACCGCCGACCAGGAACACCCCGGCGATCGCCGCAGGCGGCATCCCCGAGACGCGGATGACGGCCTTCACGACCCGCACCGCCCGCGCCAGCATCGGCGCCGTGATCTCCTCCAGCTCACCGCGGGTGAGATGCACGTCGGTGTCGAAGATCGGCAGGAACAGGTCGGCCGTCGTCTGCCGCGACAACCGCTCCTTGGCGAGCCGGACGTCCTCGGCGAAGGTCCGCCGGTGGCGCAGCTCGGCCGGAGTCGTCGGCGACAGCAGCCTCGCCCAGCGCTCCGGGTCGCCGACGCGCGTCCGCAGATGCGCCACGATCGCCTCGTCGACGTCCACGCCGCCCAGGTCGTCGAGCCCGTCGACGGCGAGGACCTCGAAACCGCCGGAGGTACGCCGGACCACGCTGGCGTCGAAGGTGCCGCCGCCGAAGTCGTGCACGACGACCGCCGACCCGACCGGGACCTCCCGCTCCAGCCTCTCCACGAAATAGGTCGCCGCGGCCACCGGCTCCGGCACCATCCGCGGCTCCCCGAAACCGGCCTGCCGGGCCGCGTCGGACAGCACCAGCCGCCGCGCGGGACCCCACGCCGCCGGGTACGTCAGGCTCACCGCGGTCGGCAGCCCGCCGATGACGTCGACGTACTCGCGCCGGACCCGCCCCAGTACGGCGGCGAACAGGTCGGCGACCTGTAGTTCGCGCTCGCCGAGCAGCACGGAGCCGTCGTCGATGCGGCGCTTGGGATTGGGCTCGAAACGCGACGGATCCCGGCGGGCCGAGTCGAGCGCGTCGCGGCCGACGAGCAGGGCGCCTTCCGGCGGCGCGAACACCGCCGAGGGGAGCAGCGGGGAGGAGTCGAACAGCAGGGGCTCGACGCGGCCGTCGGCCCGGCGGAGCATCGCGACGGTGTGCGAGGTGCCGAAGTCGATCCCGAGGCCGGCGTGCTGAGGGGAGGGGTGCACGCGGGGAGTTTAACGGCACGCACCGACAGTGCCGCGAGCGGAAGTCCATGATCACGAGGTCGCGGAGAGTCACCGTTTCGGGACCATCGCCACCGGTGAGGCCCGGTACCGGACCGTGCGCGTGGACCGGATCGAACCGATGGTGCAGGCTTACCCGGGATCGCCGTCAAGACGGCGTCAGCACACATAGAGGAGACGGGCGTGGAGACCGACGCCGAATACGCCATTCCCGCGCAGGTCGACGGGCCCGGCAAGGCGGCGCAGCCGCAGAAGGGCATCGGCGGCTGGCTGCTCCGGCACCAGGTCCATCCCTCCGGACCCGAGGCCGACCACGACCACGGGAAGCCGCAGTCGTGGTGGAAGGTCATGTGCCTGACCGGCGTCGACTACTTCTCGACCCTGTCCTACCTCCCCGGCATCGCCGCCCTGGCGGCCGGCGCGCTCTCGCCCCTCGCCACGCTGCTCATCGTGCTGCTGACCCTGCTCGGGATGCTGCCGATGTACCGGCGGGTCGCCAGGGAGAGCCCATCGGGGCAGGGATCGGTGGCGATGCTGGAGAACCTGCTGCCGTTCTGGCGCGGGAAGGTCTTCGTACTGGTCCTGCTCGGGTTCGTGGCGACCTCGTGGATCATCACGATCACGCTGTCCTCGGCCGACGCGACCGTCCACATGGTCGAGAACCCCTACTTCCCGTCCTTCCTGCACGGGCACGAGGTGCTGGTGACGGTCGTGCTGCTGGCGATCCTCGGCGCCGTGTTCCTCATGGGCTTCAGCGAGGCCGTCGGCGTCGCGATCCCGATCGTCGCGGTGTTCCTGGTGCTCAACGCGGCCGTCGTGGTCGCCGGGATCGTCCGGCTGATCGACACCCCCGCCGACTTCACCGCCTGGACCGACGCGCTCACCGAGGGCGGAGGCGGCTTCGGCGGCATCGCCGGACCGGCGATCCTGGCCTTCCCGCTCCTCGTGCTCGGCCTCTCCGGCTTCGAGACCGGCGTGAGCATGATGCCCCTGGTCGCGGCCGAGGGGAAGACCACGGCCGAGCGGCTGGAGTCGCGGATCCGCAACACCCGCAAGCTGCTGACCGTCGCCGCGCTGATCATGTCGGTGTACCTGCTCGCCACGAGCTTCCTCACCACGGTCCTCATCCCCGCCGAGGCCTTCGAGCCCGGCGGCGAGGCCAACGGCCGCGCGCTCGCCTACCTCGCGCACGAGATCCTCGGCGAGGGCTTCGGGACGGCCTACGACGTCAGCAGCATCGTGATCCTGTGGTTCGCGGGCGCCTCGGCGATGGCCGGGCTGGTCAACATCGTCCCGCGCTACCTGCCCGCCTACGGCATGGCGCCGGAGTGGGGCAAGGCCGTGCGGCCGGTCGTCATCGTCTACACGGTGATCAGCATCGCCATCACGGTCGCCTTCAAGGCCGACGTGAACGCCCAGGCCGGCGCCTACGCGACCGGAATCCTCGCGATGATGGTCTCCGGAGCCGTCGCGGTGACGATCTCCTCCGTCCGCCACAGGCGCAGGTTCGCCGCGGGCGGCTTCGCCGTCCTCACCCTGATCCTGCTGTACGCGCTGGTCGAGAACGTCATCGAGAAGCCCGACGGCATCGCCATCTCGGCGCTGTTCATCGCCGGGATCGTCGTGGTGTCACTGGTCTCGCGCGTCTCGCGGACCACCGAGCTGCGCGCCGAGAAGATCGAGTTCGATGATGCCGCCCGCAGGTTCGTCACCGACAGCATCGCCCACGACGGCGAGCTGACGATCATCGCCAACCGCCGCCAGGCCGGCGACGAGGCCGAGTACTCCGAGAAGGAAGGCTCCCAGCGCGGGATGAACCCCGTGCCGCGCACGGCCGACGTGCTCTTCCTGGAGATCGACATCGCCGACCCGTCGGAGTTCAGCAACACCTTGTCGGTCCGCGGCGTCGAGGTCGACGGCCACCGCATCCTGCGCACCGAGAGCCCCGCCGCGCCCAACGCGATCGCCGCGATCCTCCTGTCGCTGCGCAACGCCACCGGCGTCCGCCCGCACTGCCACTTCGAATGGGCCGAGGGCAACCCGCTGATGCACCTGTTCCGCTACCTCATCCTCGGCCGCGGCGACACCGCGCCGGTCGTCCGCGAGATCATCCGGTCCAGCGAACCGGACCCGGCGAAGCGGCCGGCGATCCACGTGGGGGGCTGACGCCCCGGCAGGGCAGGCTCGACGGCCCTTTCCGACCGCGCGACCGGGCCTGTCCGGTCGCGCGAAGGCGGGCGCATGCTCGGAGCATGGCGAGCAGGATCTGGTGCGAGGCGCCCACCGCCGAACCGCACGGCCGACCGCCACCTGCCGGGCCCGGCCCGGTGCCGCACGTGCTCCTCGAAGGGCAAGGCGAGCCCCTACCGGGACTATGACGCCTACGCCGCGAAGCTGCTGGTGTGGAAGGGCAAACGCGACCTGAGACCGGACGCCGACCTCGCGACCGGGTCCTTCGTCTACCACGGCACCACCAAGGCCACCGCCCTGATCGTGAAGGCCGCAAGCCTGACACCGGCGAGGCCCGAGTTCCGCGGCGGCGTCTGGGACGCCTCGCGCGACGGCTTCCTGAGCGTGGCCACCTCGCTCACCGGGGTGACCGTCGCGGCCGACTCGATCATCCTCCGGATGACCGTCCAGGCCGGTGACCAGGCGAGCTTCGGCTTCAAGGTGATCAGCAAGACCGAGATCGTCACCAGGAACCCCATCCTGCCCGCCCGGCTCGAATGGGCCGCGCCCGTGAAGGGCAAGGAGAAGGACAAGCTGACGTGGAAGCCGATGCGCGACCTCGTCTAGGCTGACCGTCCCATCCGACGCGTCGCGACGAGGACCAGCTCATGCCAGGCAATACCAGGATCCGCCTCATTGAGCCCGGCGACGCCGCCGCGATCGCCGCGCACCGGGTGCGCGACGCCGACGCGTTCCGGCCGTGGGAACCGGCCCAGCCCCCGGAGTTCTTCACCCCGGAGGGCCAGGTGGAGCGGATCGACGGCCTGCTTGCCGGGCATCGCGCCGGTACGGTCTGGCCGGGCGTGGTGCTCGCCGGCGACGAGGTGATCGGGCAGGTCACCGTCGGGGGCGTCCTCCCGCAGCCGCACCTGCGCCGGGGGTCCGTCGGCTACTGGATCGCCAGTACCGCCCAGAACCAGGGGCACGCCGGCAAGGCCGTCGCGCTCGTGCTCGACGTGATGGGCGGCGAGCTCGGGCTGCACCGCGTTGAGGCCTCCACCAACCTGGAGAACGTGCCCTCGCAGCGGGTGCTGCGCCGCAACGGGTTCACTCCGTACGGCGTCGCGCACTCGTCGATCTTCCTTGCCGGGCGCTGGCACGACGGGCTGCTGTGGGAGCGGATCCTCGGGGACTAGGACCCGGCAGGCGGCACCACCCGGTAGCGCGGATTGTCGCCGTGGCGCAGGAACGAGTACTCGGCGTCCACCGGCGCGAACTCGCCCGCGGCCACCCGGTGGAGGGCATCGTCGAGCCAGCGCCCGTACCAGGTGAGGAAGCCGACCTCCAGGCAGTACAGGCCGGTAGCGCCGACGACCGAGTCGACCCAGACCGTGCCCCGGCGCGGCCCGCGCAGCATCAGGAAGTACCAGTCCCCGCAGCCGTGGTCGGCGAGCGGCAGCCGGCCGTTGCACCACGGTTCGTCCAGGTACTCCGCCTCCAGCCGGTCGTACCCGGCCGCGTACGCCGGATCGGCTTCGAGCAGCGCGACGTGCTCGTCCCAGTCGGCGGGCCGGCCGAGGACTTCGCCGAAGTCGACGTCGCCGGTCAGCGGGTTGTCGGCGCCCAGCACGCTCGCGCCCCACGCGTCCGATACCCGCTCGACGGCCTCCGTCAGCGGGATGAGGCCGTAGTAGGGTCCGGGACCGCCGTCGCCGACCGCCGTCAGGAAGGCCCGGTGGTCCTCGGGCAGCGGCATGCCCACGGTGTCCTCGACGCGCGCCAGGAGCGCAGGGTCCACCGGAGCGCGGAGCGCGTGATCGTGCGTCGAGGCACCGAAGATCATCCGCTTCGGGTCGAGCTCGCGCAGTTCGGCGAGACCTGCCGCGATCGCCGCCGGGTCGTCCATGTCGGCGATCCTATGGTCACGGCGACACGGCCGGTACCCACACAACCCGCGTCGAAGGTGTGTGGCCACCGCCCATGGGAGTCGGCGCGGGCGGCCCATAGATTCGCGGACATGAGCAGTCCGCGCGCGCAGGCGCCCACTTTGGACGGACGGACCGCGCTGGTCACCGGTGGCGGCGGCGGTATCGGCCGTGCGTGCGCGCTGCGCCTGGCCGAGGCCGGGGCGAAGGTCGTCGTGGTCGACGTCGACGCCGACGCGGCCGCCGCCGTCGCCGCCGAGACCGGTGGAGAGGCGGTCGTCGCCGACCTCACCCGGGCCGACGCCGCGGTTCCGTCCGATGTGGACATCATCGTCAACAACGCCGGCATCCAGCACGTGGCGCCGATCGAGGACTTCCCTCCGGAGGTGTTCGCTCGTATCCTGCGCCTCATGGTCGAAGCACCGTTCCGCCTGGTCCGCGCAGCCCTGCCGGGCATGTACGAGCGCGGCTGGGGCCGTGTCGTCAACGTGTCCTCGGTGCACGGCCGCCGCGCCTCGGCCTACAAGTCCGCCTACGTCGCCGCCAAGCACGCGCTGGAGGGCCTGTCGAAGGTCATCGCCCTCGAAGGCGCCGCCCACGGCGTCACCTCCAACTGCGTCAACCCCGGCTACGTCCGCACACCCCTGGTGGAGAAGCAGATCGCCGCACAGGCCGAGGCGCACGGCATCACCCCCGACCGCGTCGTCGCCGACATCATGCTCGCGCCCTCGGCGATCAAACGCCTCGTCGAACCCTCCGAGGTCGCCGAGGCCGTCGCCTACCTCTGCACGCCGGCGGCCTCGTTCATCACCGGTTCCTCGCTCATGATCGACGGCGGCTGGACCGCGCATTGACCGCCTCCCCCGGCGCCGCCGAGTACCTCGACCTGCTCGCCCGTGAGGCCTCCGCCGTCGAGTTCGAGGGCCCTGTCCTCGCCGCGCGCGCCGCCGGGGCCTCCGCCGAGGCCCTGGAAGCCCTGGAGAAGGCCAAACTCGTCGCGCTGCGGGTCCGGGCCACACTGGCCAGGCGCGCCCGGCGCGGAGCCGAGCTGTCGGCCCTGTTCCAGACCGCCGGCGACCTCGCCGAGCTGCGCGACCTCGACGCCGTCCTCGACGCGATCGTCAGCCGCGCCCGCCAGCTCCTCGACACCGACGTCGCCTACATGACCCTCTACGACGAGGACCGCGACGACAACTACATGCGCGTCACCGACGGCTCCGCCTCGGCCAGCTTCCAGCAGCTGCGGCTCCCCATGGGCGCCGGTCTCGGCGGCCTCGTCGCGCAGAGCGCGACCCCCTACGCCACCGCCGACTACTTCGCCGACGCGCGCTTCGACCACCTCCGCACCATCAACGACGCCGTCCGCGAAGAAGGCCTCGTCGCCATCCTCGGCGTCCCCCTGCGCCTCGGCAGCCGCGTCATCGGCGTCCTCTTCGCCGCCGACCGCAGCGCCCGCCCCTTCGTGCAGGAGGAGGTCGCGCTGCTCGGCTCCTTCGCCGCGCACGCCGCCATCGCCATCGACAACGCCCGCCTCCTCGAAGGCACCCGCGCGGCTCTCGACGAACTCAGCGCCGCCAACAAGGTCGTACAGGCCCACAGCAACGCCGTGGAGCGGGCCGCGCTCGCCCACGACCGGATGATGGACCTCGTCCTGCGCGGCGGGGGAGTGGCCGACGTGGCCGCGATGGTCACCGAGGTGATCGGCGGATCCCTGCTGGTGCTGGACTCCGGCGACCGTCCACTGACGACGGTCGGCGCGGTCGGCACCCTGGAGTCGGGCGTCTACGACACCGCCCAGACCGCCCGCGCGCTCGGCCGCAGCGTCCGCCGGGGCGAACTGACGATCGCGTCGGTCGACGTCGGCTCGGAGCCGTTGTGCACGCTCGTGCTGCGGACCGCCGAGGACGTCTCCGACACCGACCAGCGGATCCTGGAGCGCGCGGCGCTGGTGACCGCGCTGCTGCTACTGGAGCGGCGCAGTGTCGCCGAGGCCGAGGACCGCTTCCGCGGTGAGCTGCTCGACGACCTGATCTCGCGCGACATCACCGACGCGGCCGCGCTGCGCGAACGCGGGCGGCGGCTCGGCGTCGACCTCGACCGGCCGCACGTGCTGGTCGTCGCGCGGCACGACGGCCCGCGCGAGCGCGTCGGCTTCTGGGCGTCGGCGCAGGCGACGGCCGAGCGCGGCCTGGCCACGGCCGGCAGCACCCAGGTGGCGCTGCTCCTGCCCGGCGAGGATCCCGGCAAGACCGCCCGGCGGGTCGCCGCCGAGCTGTCGAGCGTGCTGGGGCGTCCGGTGACGGCGGGCGCGTGCGGCCCGATAGCGGCCCTCGGGGATGTGGCCGCGGCACACAAGGAGGCCCAGCGCTGCGCCGACACCCTCGTCGCCCTGGGGCGCACCGGGCACGGCGCCAGCGCCACCGATCTCGGCTTCGTGGGGTTGCTCATCGGCGACCACCGCGACGTCGACGCCTTCCTCGACGGGACGATCGGGCCGGTCGTCGCCTACGACACCCGGCGCGGCACCGACCTGGTCCACACCGTCGACGTGTACTTCGGACACGGCGGGTCTCCGGCGCGGACCGCGCAGACCCTGCACATCCACGTCAACACGGTCGCGCAGCGGCTCGAACGCGTCGGCCGCCTCCTCGGTGAGGACTGGCAGTCGCCGGAGCGCGCGCTGGAGATCCAGCTCGCGCTCCGGCTGCACCGGCTACGCCGAACCTGAGGTCACCGGTTCCTCGGCGGGGGCGTCCGTCTCCTTCGTCGCGGGCCTCTCGGAGCGCCGCGAGACGAGGTCGACGACCGTCCCCCAGATGCCGCGGCGGAACAGCAGCACGATGAGGATGAGCACGCCGCCGGTCACCAGGTCGATGCCGTCGAAGCCCGCGGTGGACAGGAAGTCGTTGAGCTGCACCATGATCAGCGAGCCGAGGCCGGGGCCCCACAGCGTGCCGATCCCGCCGAGCACGACCATGATCACGACCTTGCCGGAGGTCGTCCAGTTGACCTCCTGGAGCGAGGCGAAGCCGTGGGAGATCGCGTAGAGCCCGCCGGCCAGGCCGGAAAGCCCGGCCGAGAGCACGAAGGCGAGCAGCTTGTAGCGGTCGACGGGGTAGCCGAGCGCCCGCGCGCGGGCCGGGTTGTCGCGGATGGCGGTCAGGACGCGCCCGAAGGGCGAGCGCACGATCCGCCAGGCGGCCCAGAGCCCGAGCAGGACCAGCGGGAGCCCGTAGTAGTAGAAGAAGAACGGGTCGGACAGGTCGGCGCCGAACAGCTCGCGCGGGATGCCCTGGAGGCCGTTCTCGCCGCCGGTGAGGCCGCTCCACTGGTTGGCCAGGAAGTAGACCATCTGCGCGAAGGCGAGGGTGACCATCGCGAAGTAGATCCCGGTCCGCCGTACCGACAGGTAGCCGATGGGCACGGCGAGGACCGCCGCGGCGACGGCGGCGCCGAGGACGGCGACCGGGAACGGCACCGAGTAGTGGATGGCCAGCAGTCCGGCCGTGTAGGCGGCGGTGCCCCAGAAGGCCGCGTGCCCGAAGGACAGCAGCCCGGTGAAGCCGAGCAGGACGTCGAGGGCGACGGCGAACAGGGCCCAGCACAGCACGTCCATGGCCACCGGCGGGTAGATCATCCACGGCAGCGCGAGGGCGGTGACCAGCCCGACGGCGAGCAGGACGGGCCGCTTGGCGAGGCGGGACAGGATCATGTGAAGGCCTCCTCGCGGCCGAAGAGCCCGGCCGGGCGCCAGAGCAGGACCGCGGCCATCAGGATGAATACGATCGTCTGGGAGAGCGTGGGGACGTAGAGGTTGGCCACGGCCGTGATCAGGCCGATGGCGAACCCGGCGGTGACCGAGCCGAAGATCGAGCCGAGCCCGCCGATGACGACGACGGCGAACACGGTGATGATCAGGTCGCCGCCCATCAGCGGGTTGACCGCGCGCATCGGCGCGGCCAGGACGCCGGCGAAGCCCGCGAGGGCGACGCCGAACCCGAACATCGGCGCCACGTAGCGGCCGACGTCGATGCCGAGGGCGCGGGTCAGCTCGGGCCGCTCGGTCGCGGCCCGCACGATCACGCCGAGGCGCGTCTTCGACAGGACCAGCCACACCGCCAGGCACACCACGAGCGAGACGCCCAGGACCATGACCTGGTAGGCGGGGTAGGTGAACAGTCCGAAGTCGACGGTCGCGGTCACCGGCGAGGGATAGGGCTGGGACTGGACGCCGTACTCCCGCCGCACCAGGTCTTGGAGCACCAGCGCCAGGCCGAAGGTGAGCAGGAAGTTGTACAGCGGGTCGAGGGCCGACAGCCGCCGGATCAGGACGCGTTCGACGAGCGCGCCGAGCAGGCCGAGGACGACCGGCACGGCGGCCAGCGCGAGCCAGTAGTTCACGCCCCACTCGCTGAGCAGCAGGTAGGCGCCGAAGGCGCCGAGCATGTAGAAGGCGCCGTGGGCGAAGTTGACGACCCCGAGCATCCCGAAGATGACCGCGAGGCCGAGGGCGAGCATCGCCAGGAACGAGCCGCTGACGAGTCCGTTGAAGATGTGTTGCACCGTCACTCCTTTGCCGGGGGCGGCGGGCGGGGCCGCCCCCGGTCGGGGGTCAGAACTGGCAGCCGCTCTCGGCCACGGGACGGAAGGCCTCGGCCGCGGGGATCGTCTCGACGATCTCCTCGTAGTCCCAGTCCTCGGTGACCTGGTCGGGGGACTTGACCTTCGCCAGGTACGAGTCGTGGATCATGCGGTGGTCCTCGGCGCGGACCTGGCCGTTGGTGGCGAAGACGTCGTTGAAGGCGTAGCCCTCAAGGGCCTTGACGACGTCGTCGGCGTTGTCGGTGCCCGCGCGCTGCGCCGCCTCCAGGTACTGGAAGGCCGCGGAGTAGTTGCCCGCGTGGGCGAAGCTCGGGCGCGTGCCGGTCTTGGCCTGGAAGCGGTCGGCCCAGGCGCGGTTGTCCGGGTCGGCGTTCCAGTACCAGGCGTCGGTGAAGGTCGTGCCCGCGAAGGCCTCGACGCCGAGGGAGTGGATGTCGGTGATGAACATGAGGCCGACGGAGAGGTCGACGCCCTTCTCCCGCAGCCCGAACTCGTTGTACTGCTTGACGAGGTTGACCAGGTCGCCGCCGGCGTGCATGGTGCCGAGCACCGAGGGCTTCGGCGAGAGGGTCGGCGCCTTGAGCAGGAAGGTGGAGAAGTCGTCGTTCGGGAACGGCGTCGGGTCGGCGGTGATGACCTGCCCGCCGCCCTTCTGGATCGCCTCGGTGAAGCTCTTCTGCATGTCCTGGCCGAAGGCGTAGTCCGGGTAGACGATGTACCAGTCCTTCGCGCCCGCGGCGGTCACGCTCGTGCCGGTGCCGTTGGCGAGCATGTAGGTGTCGTAGGCCCAGTGGAACGTGTACTTGTTGCACTTGGCGCCGGTCAGCTCGGTGGTCGCGGCCGTGACGTTGATGTGCAGCTTCTTCTTCGCGGCGGCCTGCCCGGCGACGGCCAGGGCCGCGCTGGAGGTCGGCACGTCGAGGATGACGTCGGCCTTCTGCCGGTCGTACATCTCCTGGGCCTTGGTGTTGGCCACGTCCGGCTTGTTCTGGTGGTCGGCGGTGACGACCTCGATGTTCTCGGTGATCGCGTCCTCGCCGTACTTGGCCTTGAAGTCCTCGACGGCCATCTCGACGGCCGTGACCGAGTTCTTCCCCGACAGCTCGGAGTAGACGCCGGACTGGTCGTTGAGGACGCCGAGCACGATCTTGTCGTCGGTGATCTTCCCGCCGCCGCCACCGGGTCCGCCGCCGCAGGCCGCGACGGTGGTGGTGAGCGCGGCGGCGATGGCGACGGCGGTCAGCAGGCGCCGTTTCCTGAGGGTGCCGGGCATGGGGGTCTCCTTCTAGATGCCGAGGTAGTCGAGCAGTTCGTGTTCGCGGGAGCGGACCTGGTCGTTGTCGAGCCGGTCGACGACCCGCCCTTCGGCCAGCAGGTAGTGGCGGTCGGCGACGGTCGCGGCGAAGTGCACGTTCTGTTCGATGAGCAGGACGGTGACGCCGGCTCCCTTGACCTCGCGGAGGATCTCGCCGATGCGCGCGACGAACAGCGGCGACAGGCCCTCGGTCGGTTCGTCGCACAGCAGCAGGCGCGCGCCCATGCGCAGCACGCGGGCGATGGCCAGCATCTGCTGCTCGCCGCCGGAGAGCCGGGTCCCGGCGGAGTTGCGGCGGTCGGCGAGGTTGGGGAAGGTCTCGTAGATCCGGGCGAGCGACCAAGGGTCGGGGCCGACGGTCCGGGGCAGTTGCAGGTGCTCCTGGACGGTCAGGGAGGCGTACATGCCGCGGTCGTCGGGGACGTAGCCGAGGCCGCGCCTGGTCCGCTGGTGCGGGGCGAGCCTGTCGACGGGCTTCCCGTCGAGGGACACCGTTCCGGTGGTCTTCGGGTGGAGGCCCATGATCGCGCGCAGGAGCGTGGACTTGCCCGCGCCGTTGCGGCCGACGATGGTCACGACCTCGCCGGCGGCGACGTCGAGGGACACCTCGCTCAGGGCCCGCGCCTGCCCGTACCAGGCCGACAGGTTCTCAACGCTCAACATCGGCGTCTCCCAGGTAGGCGGCCACGACCCGCGGGTCGCGGCGGATCTCGGCGTAGGGGCCCTCGGCGAGCACCTGCCCGTGTTTGAGCACGGTGACGGTGTCGGCGAGGGAGCCGACGACGTTCATGTTGTGCTCGACGAGGACGACGGTGCGGCCTTCGCGGACGCGCCCGATCAGCTCGACCGTGCGGTCGACGTCCTCGGCGCCCATCCCCGCCGTCGGCTCGTCGAGCAGCAGGATCCGGGGTTCCAGGGCGAGCGCGAGGGCGAGTTCGAGCGCCCGCCGCCGCCCGTAGGCGAGGGCGTCGCTGGTGGTCTCGGCGAGGTCGGCGAGACCGACCTCGTCGAGGAGCTCCAGCGCGCGGGGGCTGAAGCGGCGCAGTGTCTTGTCGGAGCGCCAGAAGCGCCATCCGATCGGGGTCTTCGCCGCCAGCGCGAGCTCGACGTGCTCGCGGGCGGTCAGCTTCGCGAAGAGGTTGGTGATCTGGAAGGAGCGGGCGAGGCCGAGTCGCGCGACCTTGTCGGGCGGCAGGCCCGTGATGTCGCGGCCGCCGACGTCGATGGCGCCCGCGCTGGGCCGGTGGAAACCGGTGAGCAGGTGGAAGAGGGTGGTCTTGCCGGCCCCGTTGGGGCCGACGAGGGCGTGGACGCTGCCTTCGGTCACGTCCAGGTCGACGCCGTCGACGGCGCGAAAACCGCCGAAGGCCTTGACCAGCCCGCGGGTGGTGAGGATGGACGCCACCGGCTCGGCTCCTTTGCGCTGGGTGACGGTGGGACCGTGGGGGGTCGGTCCACTGCTGCCGTGTGGGTGAACGCTAGGGGAGCGCGTGGTCGGGAGCCATGGAGTGCGGCCACACAAAACCCGCGATATGGCCATGGTGGGGACACATGGGTATCGCGGGTCGGGAGACGCCCGGCGCGGTCGGCGCTTCGGGCAGAGAAGAAGCCCGGCTCTACCGCTCGGTAATCTCTACCGTGCGACGGGTCGGGCTCCACTTACTAATGTAGCGTGATTTTCACTTTTCGTCAAGACCTGGTCACCTTCGGTTGTTCCTGATAT
>Ga0307515_10015351_pt1 | contig 14118 bp, 14 predicted proteins | sample 17_EM_MG_FD_194513 | JGI IMG/M metagenome (GOLD analysis project Ga0307515, IMG submission 194513) | Populus trichocarpa ectomycorrhiza microbial communities from riparian zone in the Pacific Northwest, United States - 17_EM | ecosystem: Host-associated > Plants > Roots > Unclassified | place...
AAACCGTAGCCACAAATTGTACTTTCTGTTGCATCCCTTTACTTAAATCTTCTACTTTTTTATTCCACCAACTCCCCATTTCTAATTTCTCAAACCAAAATTTGATGCGTTTAGTAGCTTCAGCTGTGCTTAATCCTTTCAGTTTAGAGAGGTATAAAACCTGCTCACCAATTTCCATTTTTTTGTACAAACCACGTTCTTCTGGCAAATAACCAATTTGTGAAATGTGATTTGCATTTAAACGTTCGCCATTAAAAAGCACTTCGCCACTGTCTGGCGCTGTAATCTGAGTAATAATTCTAATTAAAGAAGTTTTGCCTGCACCATTCGGACCAAGCAGTCCAAATATTTTCCCGCTTTCTACCTCCAAGCTAACTTGGTCTAAAGCACGGTGCGTGGCATATTGTTTAACAATATTTTTTACGCTGAGCATTTTACGATGTTGTTTTTAGTTTAGTAAATATAAGATGCAAGGCTTGTTAAAATGTTACTATTTAAAGGCAAATGGGTAATTTATTTTTTTGAAAATGAAAGCCAGTGTTTCATAGGGTTTTTAAGTCCTGCTTTTCGTTTTACTCGCTATGCTCGTGTTCACTGCAATCAGGTTTAGATTTGAAAGGCAGTGGTTCTTTTGAGCCGTTGCAAACTGCACATTTACAGTTGTTTAAAAATTAACAAATCTTAACAAATTCAAAAATTATAATGATGTATTCTTGTTGAAAAAAAATGCATGAAAATTTTAAATATTTCTATTACTTGTGTTTTAATATTGAATGGTTTAGTCTTGAGTGCTCAACAGAAAGGAGCATTGATTTACAAAGTAACTTATGATAATAAACTAGGGAATGAATTAGTGGATGTAACACATACAATATATTTTGAAGGAAATAAGTCTGTTGAACTCATCATACCTAAAAATTTAAACAAGGATTTTGAGAAAAATATCGAAACAGTTTCGACTACAAAATCCAAGATTAATATTACTATTAATAAACCATATTTTATATATAAAGATTTTGATAAAAGCATATTAATGCTGTCTGATTATGCTCATTTTAGAAATGTGAGATTAATAAAAGATACATTAAATAATTTTAAATGGACTATTAGTAATGAAAAACAAATGATTGCTAATTACAATTGTGTTAAAGCAACTACCAATTTTAGGGGGCGGAAATATGAGGTTTGGTTTACATCTGATGTGTCATTGAAAAATGGACCTTGGAAATTTTGTGGTTTACCAGGTTTAATTGTTAAAGCAAGTGATAGTGAAAAAATGTTTTGTTACGAGCTTCTTTCAGTAAATATGAATTCGGATTTTGATAGCTCATTAATTTCTATCCCAAAGGATTTTAACTATATGGAGGCTATTACTCACGGGGAGTTTATGAAAATTTTCCTTAAAATGGTTGCAGATGATGAAGAGAGGTCAAAAATAGTAACTTATGATTTATATGGAAATGGTGGCACAACTACGATTACTCACACACCTAAAATAGAAAAGTATTAATCCATTTCAGTTAAGGGACAGATAAAGTTGCAGCTGGTTACGGAATGGATATTTATTGTCTGAATCTGTAGTTTGTTGTTTTTCAGTTTCCTTTAAGCGGTTGTATGCTTGACTTTTTCTCAATTAAGTTTACACAAACGTTTGTGTTTGAGGGTTAAAACCGTAACTTTTAAATTTAATAATAGGTTAATTTGTTAAACACAAAATCAACAAATATGAAACCTATTTTAAGTTTATTCATCACTCTGCTTATTTTTTCTAATGTGAGCTTAGCACAACAAAACCAAGTATTCGTAATCCCCGCAAATAAGGCTTATGCCGAACCTTTTGCACCTGGGCGACCAGGAGTTTCCATCCCGGTAGGTTACCCGGAAAATAAAGGAATAGTATCGTATTGGCGAGACCAGACTAAAAGTGTGGTTTGGTATCTTTATCAAAAAAATGGTAGTTATGATTTTTCCTTTAACAATATTGTAGATGAAGGCAAAACTTTAGAATTTGAGTTGACAGTTACACCAACCTATCAAATTGCAGGTTTTAAGAACTTAAAGAAAAAACTAACTTTCAAGGGTACGGGTAAATCAGATAGTTTATTTGTTGCTAATATACTGGTGCCAAATACTGGATATTTTAGATATGAACTAAAACCCATTTCAAATCCAGCATCTGCCATTAAAATCAATTCGTTAGTGTTTAAATCGCTACAGCCTAATGGGCAGGTCAATCAAACTGATTATCAATCTTCGCCATCTGTACATTTAAGTTTCAGTACTACTGCGCCAACAACAAAGTCCTATAATTGGATTTATCAAGAAATTTTAGTGCCAAAAGGCGGAGATCCATTAGCAACTTATTACATGAGTTTGGGTTTTTTTCGTGGTTATATGGGTATACAAACCAATTCTACTACAGAAAGAAGAGTATTGTTTTCTGTTTGGGATAGTAAGGATGCCGAAAATGATAAATCAATAACTAAACAAGATTTCGTTTCATTTGTAGATAAGGATGAAGCAACAACGATAAATAGTTTTGGTGGTGAGGGTACCGGTGGACAATCATACGTGAAAACAGCAGATTGGAAAACCGACGAGCCAGTTAAGTTTATAATGAATATAAAGGCAGAAGATAATAATTCGGTGTTGTTATCTGCTTGGTACCAATTAAAAGGGCAAGACTGGAAATATGTTGCAACTTGGAGGGCACCAAAGGAACACCGAATGTTTGATGGTTTTTACTCTTTTATAGAGAATTTTGGACATACCAATGGGCAATTGCGTAGAGAAGCCTATTATTACAACGCTTGGGGAAAAGAAGCAAGTACTGGCAAATGGTTAAACTTTAATAAAGTTAGATTTTCTAATACCGATGGTAAGGTAGGGCAACGTGTAGATTTTGAGCAAGGTGTTTCACCAAAATTTGCAGATAGATTTTATATGTCTTCTGGTGGTTATACACCAACTCTAAAAACTGCAAATGAAATCCCGTTGTCTTCAAAATCATTTGATGTTGATTTAAAGCCTTTTGAAGACCGTATTTTGTTGGCATTAAAGAATGAAGCTGGTAACCAAGAAAAGTTTAAGAAAAGTAAATAGCCCAAATCTTAGTTAAATTTGTTTAGGGCGTCATTGCCAGCTTGACTGGCAATCGTAATGCTATGGTAGGCTTAGTAGACATAGATAACGCTTTAGGATTCCCGCATATGTAGGAATGATTACTGCGCTACAAACAAAGAAACCGATGCTTTTGGCATCGGTTTCTTTGTTTATACTAATTTATCTTATTCAAAATATTCTTTCATTTTATCGAAGAAGCTCTTGTCGTTTTTATTAGGCTGTGGTTTGAAGTTAGGAGACTCTCTTAGTTTTTCTAAGATTGCTCTTTCTTCGCTGCTTAAAGCTTTTGGTGTCCAAATATTAACATGGATAATCTCATCACCTCTGTGATAAGAGTTTATTTCTGGAATACCTTTTCCTTTTAAGCGTAATAATTTTCCACTTTGTGTACCTGGCTCAATTTTAATTTTTGCCTTTCCATCAATAGTTGGCACTTCTGCACTGTAACCTAAAGCTGCATCAACAATGCTTACGTGTAAATCATAAACAATATTATTGCCTTCACGTTTTAAAGTTTCGTGAGGTAATTCTTCAATCAAGATGATTAAGTCTCCAGGAACACCACCATTTGGAGCAGCATTACCTTTGCCAGCCATACTTAACTGCATACCTTCACTTACACCAGCAGGAATGTTTATAGTGATTGTTTCTTCACCACGTACAGTTCCTTCACCATGACAAGCACCACATTTTGCAGTAATTTGTTGTCCGCTACCATGACAAGTAGGGCAGGTTGCTGTAGTTTGCATCTGACCTAAAATAGTATTGGTAACTCTACGTACTGCTCCACTGCCACCACAAGTTTTACAAGTGCTTACCGAACCTTTATCTTTTGCTCCAGAACCATCGCAAGTTTTACAAGTGATTTGTTTATTTACTTTGATTTTTTTCTCAGCGCCGTTAGCAATTTCCTCTAAAGTTAATTTAACTTTAATGCGCAAATTACTTCCTTTAGCTACTCTACGACCACCGCCGCCACGAGATTGTTGGCCACCGCCAAAGAAACTGTCAAAAGGACTTCCGCCACCACCAAAAATGTCTCCGAATTGGCTGAAAATGTCATCCATATTCATACCGCCACCGCCGTAGCCACCACCACCTGCAGCACCACCAACACCAGCATGACCATATTGGTCGTAACGTTGCTTTTTCTCAGGGCTACTTAATACCTCATAGGCTTCTGCAGCTTCTTTGAATTTATCTTCTGCAGCTTTATCGTCAGGGTTTTTATCTGGGTGATATTTAATAGCCAGTTTACGGTAAGCTTTTTTAATTTCTTCCGCCGATGCGCTTTTGGTTACGCCAAGTATATCGTAAAAATCTCTCTTGCTCATTTTTATTTATGTTGAAATGTTTGAACGTTGGAACGTTTTAATGTTCAGTTCCAATGCCAACCATTCTAAACTTTGTTTTTTCTTAAAAGATGGATTGTTGGTTTAAAATTGAACTTTTCAACCTTACAACATTCCAACCTTCAATTTTTATGCACCTACCACTACTTTGGCAAAGCGAATTACTTTGTCATTTAATGTGTATCCTTTTTCTAATTCATCAACTACTTTACCTTTCAAATCATCAGATGGAGCAGGTATTTTAGTAATTGCTTCGTGAATATCAGTATCGAAAACAGTATTAATGCTTTCCATTTCTTTTAAACCTTTTTGGCTTAAAATGCTTTTTAACTTAGTTTGAACCAACATTACACCTTCACGAATTGCACTCACTTCAGTTGCATTTTCAGTTGCTTTCAAAGCACGTTCAAAATCATCTAAAACAGGTAACATAGAAACTACTACATCTTTACCGGCAGTTTGCAATAATTCTACACGTTCTTTTTGTGTTCTGCGTTTGTAGTTATCAAATTCAGCAAATAAGCGTAAGTATTTATCGTTTAATGCGGTGTTTTCAAGTTGCAATTTTTCTTCAACTGAAAGTTCTACAACAGGTTCTGCAATTGCATTTTCTGTATCATTAGTTGCTTCGCCTTGCGCAGTTTCAACCTCTTGCTCAGCCTGATTATTTTGTATAATCGGTTCTTCTTCCTTTTTCTTCTTATTAAACATGTTTTGTATGCGTGTTTTTTGTGTTCAAACTCAAAAGTTTTGCCAATAACTAAAATCAGCCATGCTGTCAGTTTAAATTAATAATAACCGAACAGAATGGCTGAAATATAATATTTTGTCAGAATTGACTAAGCAATTTGTGCATCCTCGTGTACTACACCACTTTCGCATTTAATGATACGAGAAGGGAAGGTACGGATGATATGGTAATCATGTGTTGCCATTAAAACGGCAGTTCCACTTTGACTAATTTGTTTCAATAATAAAACAATTTCTTCAGATGTATCTGGGTCTAGGTTACCAGTAGGCTCATCAGCTAAAATAATTTCTGGATTGTTTAACAAAGCTCTTGCAATAACCACACGTTGTTGCTCGCCACCAGAAATTTCGTGAGGCATTTTTTTAATTTTAGAACGTAAACCTACTTTTTCTAAAACGTCTTTAATGCGTTCGTTAATTAGGTTTTTATCATTCCAGCCAGTTGCTTTTAAAACAAATTCTAAGTTTTGTTCAACTGTTCTATCACTTAATAATTGAAAATCTTGGAATACGATTCCAAGTTTTCTACGCAAGTACGGTACATCTTTATCAGCAAGGTTTTTAAGGTCGAAACCAGCAACAGCACCAGCACCATTACCAATGTGCAAATCGCCGTATATAATTTTTAGTAAACTACTTTTTCCTGAACCGGTTTGCCCAATTAAGAATACAAATTCGCCTTTGGCAATATCAAGGTTTACGTTTGATAAAACCAAGTGTTTCTGTTGAAAAACATCAACCTTTTGTAAGTTGATTACTATGTTTTCTGCCATAATTAAATATCTAATTTAGTAACCTGTCCAAAAGGCAAGTCATTAATAATGTTCATTATTTGGTTTTGTTTATCACCTAAACCTAATTTATCTAAAGATTTATCAGGTCTATCAACTCTAAAATAGGCAAGTAAGGTAAACTTCTCGTCTCTAAGTTGTACGTAATCTGGTATTTTGGCAATGCCTTTTACTTTAATGATATACATTGTTCAAAAATAGCATTTCTAGCTGATAATTGGATTGAAAAATCTATTTTATCTAGTTAATAAAACCCAGCCCGAATAGGTTTTGAAATCTTCATTTAAATAAAGTGTGTAATAATATACTCCAGTTGGTAAGGTTTTGCCATTCGACTTTCCATCCCAAGGTTGCGTATTTGTATTTTGAAAAACCAATTGTCCATTTCTATTTACAACTTTTAATTTTGGATTTGGAAAAGATGCAATTGAAGGGATGTTCCAGCTGTCATTAATGCCATCCCCGTTTGGAGTAAATGCTGACGGTATCTCTATTTTTGGGTAAACTTTAACAAATACTTCATCCGTACTTACGTTACAATTTGATTGTGCGGTTAAGGTGTAGGTGATATCGTTTGGCGGTGTGGCAATTGGGCTAAGTTTTGTAGGGTCATCTAAATAATCTGGAGGCGACCATAAATAAGTTACATTATCTCCAGTTGCTTTTCCATTTAAAGTAACAGATTGCCCAAATAGCATTTTTTTATCTTCACCAGCATTTGCTGATGCATTTTTCAAAACTGTAATTGTAATATCCTTAGTAACTGAACAAGTTCCATTTGAAATCGATACTTTGTAGGTGGTGGTCTGTTTAGGAGAGGCAATTGGGTTAGCAATATTTGGATTGGATAGTCCCTCAACTGGTAGCCAAGAATAGGTGGAACCTCCACTTGCCTCTAAATCGATATTTTCATTTTCACAAATGGTAGCTGCTGTAATGTTTGTGCTGGCAATAACCAATGGCAAAACTTGCACTTCGGTTTGGGTTGTATTTGAACAGCCAGATGCATTAAATACAGTAACGGTATAAGTTCCAACTGAATTTAAACTTACACTCGGTATAATTGGATTTTGTGATGTAGAGGTAAAGCCATTTGGTCCACTCCAGCTAAAAAAAACCCCTTGATTTACGTTTAACTGAATGTTTTCTCCAACGCAGGCAGCACCGCTATTACTAGCAATGGGATTAGGTTTATCATTAACATTGATTGTTAAAATGGCCGAAGATGTTCTGCAATTTGGAGAGTTGATGTTTGGTCGCTCGGCTACTGATAAACGATATTTATAAGTGCCAACAATGGCATTTGTGAAAATTATTGTGGTCTGGGTTGCATTGGCTCCACTAATATCTGTCCAAATTGTACCATTTAATTCTTGCCATTGATAAACAGGGTCGTTGTAGCCTGCAGAAACATTTGCAGAAAGATTGTAGTTGGCACTTTCCCCGATACATAAATCTGCGTTAACATTATTGCTATTAATTGAGGTAGTAATTGTTGGTCCGCAAGCTCTAAAAGTAATGTCATCTAGTGCAATATCATTTCCAATTCCTCCTGGGCCATTATTAATCATTTTTAAAACAATATTTGTTACGTTTTGAGGGGTTTTAAATAATAAGCCATATTGTTTCCAAGTTGCAGTTGTTGCCTCTGAAATATCTCCAGTATTGTAAGGAGTTGATATTAGATTACCTTGAGTATCATAAATTTCAAAAGTAACATTTGGTTTAATTCCTGAATAATTTAAAATATTGATAACCCATGCGGCAAATTCATAGGTAGTACCAGGGCATAACCCATTGATGGTTGTTTGGTAAAAAATGCCAGGATTATTAGAGGCGTTAACCACCATCATGTAACCTGTTGGATCATTAGGTGTATGATTTGCGATTTGGAACCACCCCCTTGTGTCAGCATGCATTCCGTATGTATTTTGAGAAATTGTGTACTCCCCATCATTTGGTGTACCATTACTGTATTGATAATTTGTAGTAGAACTTGGTAATGGCTGACCAATTGTTGTTGACCCTCTTCCGAAATCTATATTAATCACAGGATCTCCTAATGTTCCGGTACATACTTGAGCATTCAGTTCTGAAATAGAAAAAATTAAAATGAGTGCAATAAAATATTTGCTTAATGTTTGTATCAATTGCTATTTGGTAATTTTAAACAAAGTAACAATTTTTTATTAGCTAAGGTTATTAGAGTAGAGGTGTTGTGTTAATGTTGGGGTATTTGCTCCTTTATTTACTGAATATCAAACGGTTATTAGTGTAGTCTATAACTTATTCAGAAATTCAATCGTATTTATATTATCAGCATAATCCCAAAGTTTTGGGTTTTGACTATCTCCAAAACCTATTTTTTCCTTATTAATGTTTAGCTGCAATTTAGAAACTACGCATTGAATTTGCTCATTTTGCTCATTCAACTTTTCTTCAACACTGTTGATAGATGTATATTCTTCATAAAAAAGAACGGCCAAAGGCGATACAAAGTTTTCATCTTCCTTAACTAATAGAAATCCATTGTCAAAATGTTTAACACCATTTACTAAGTATATAGATTTGTTGTAATCGTAATTGTTGTTGTATTTAAAATGATTAACAATAGGTTGGTACTTTTCTACTGGTTCAAAGAAGTTCTTCAAATCATAATTCGCAGGAATGTATATTTTAGAGACATTTCTGCATCCCAAACCAAAATAATCAAATATATCATGGCCTAAATTTTCAAGTTCTGCTGCAGTTTCATTACCACTTAAAACAGCAACACTATTTCTGTTTTTACGGATAATGTTAGGCACTTTAGAAAAATAATAATCAAAATATCTTGAGGTATTGTTGCTGCCGGTGGCGATGATGGCATCAAAATCTTTTAATCGCTCTACATATTCAATACGATTTGCTAATGATGGTTCAAAAGCGACCAACTGCTTTAAAAGAGCAGGTAGCAATTTATCATCAGCTGATGACATTTTAATCAATGCTATATTCCCAGTTGCCAATACGCAAAGTACATCGTGAAAACCAACTAATGGAATGTTTCCTGCTAAGATTAACCCTACTTTTTTCGGGTTTTCATTAAGCTCAATTTCATCAAACCATTTAGTTAAATCATCACTATTTAGCATTTTACTTAAGGAAATCATAGCTTTTTGAACTTCATCAAAAGTAAACCAAGCGTTATGATGACTTGCTGATTCCATCACATAATTAAAGTCATCACTAGGATTAGCCATGAACTCACTTAGTTTTTGTAATGCAATAATTAAACTTCCTTTGGTAAGTGATGACATATTTAGAACTATTATAAATCGATTATTGTTATATTTGCAGTGCAAAGTTAAACTTAGCAATAGATATACACGAAGACATGGCGATTAAAATAACAGACGAATGTATTAATTGTGGAGCATGTGAGCCAGAATGCCCAAATAATGCAATATATGATGCAGGTACAGCCTGGAGATTTTCTGATGGTACAAATTTAGATGGTATCATTGATTTTGGTGGTGAACAAATGGATGCAGGAGCTTCTCAAGATGCAGTTTCTGATGAAGTTTATTACATTGTTTCTGATAAATGTACAGAATGTAAAGGGTTTCATGACGAGCCTCAATGTGCTGCGGTATGTCCAGTAGATTGTTGTGTTGATGATGAGGATGTTCGCGAAACGGAAGAAGAATTATTGGCTAAGAAAGCTTGGTTACACCAGGAAGGTTAGTCTTGAGTAATGAGTCAGTAGTCTTGAGTCAAGATAATTTATAAAAAGAGATGCTTTTAAGTATCTCTTTTTTTGTTGATATAAAGTTGGACTTTGGACTGATTACTCGAGACTTCTGACTCCCAACTAGTCTTTATTAGGCACTATCAAAACTGGGCAGGCAGATTTTCTTGCCACATGTTCAGCAACACTTCCCATTAAAAAGTGATATAAACCACCACGGCCATGAGTCCCAATTACAATTAATTCTGCTCCCCATTCTTCAGCTTGTTGGATGATACCATGAGTTGCGGTATCTAAACTTGTTAAATAAGTTGTAGGAATGCCGTTTCCATATTTATTTGAAATTTCTTGTAATAAAGTTTGGCTATTTTCCTCACTGTTATCATACATTTCCATAAATACTGGAGCCAAGGTAAAATCAGGATTAACCGTAGCGGGTGCTGGTTCAATGATATTTAATAATGCAACTTCAGCCTCAAATTTGAATGCCATTTCGTAGCCGGTTTTTGCTGCTTTTTCAGAACAAGTACTGTTATCTACAGCAATTAATATTTTTTTAAAGTCCATGGTGCAAGCATTTAAGTTTCTATCATAAAAATAACAAATTAAAGGGACAAATGTTTATGTTGTGATGTTAATCACTATTTTTGGATATACATTTTATATATGGATAACCACCACGTTTGTAGGCTCGCAGTTGCACCAATAAGAAAAGAACCGTCTGATAGAAGTGAAATTGTTTCGCAATTGTTATTTGGCGATAGGGTAGAGGTATTAGAAAAAACTGAAAAGTGGTGCCTCATTAAAACACTGCACGATAATTATGAGGGTTGGATGGATTACAAACAGCTCCATAAAATTTCCGATTTGCAGTTTCACGACGACAAGGCTTATACAATTTTAACTCCATTGCAATTAGACAATACTTTAGTTGCTAGTAACGGAACAAAATATTATTTAAGTCCAGGTAGTACTTTGCCATATTTTGAAAATGGTTTTTGTTATTTGGGTGATGAAAGATTTGAAGTTACATCAAAACCTTTTATTCCAAATAAAAGCGAATTTAAATTAAATGTAGAGCAAGCAGCTAAGTTTTTCGAAAACACTCCTTATTTATGGGGTGGAAGAACTTTTTTTGGAATTGATTGCTCTGGTTTTGTGCAAATAGTTTATAAGTTAACTGGAATTCACATCAAACGTGATGCTTCACAACAAGCAGAACAAGGTGAAATCGTAGATTTTTTAGCATCGGCTGAATTGGGCGATTTGGCTTTTTTCGATAATGAAGATGGAAAAATTACACACGTAGGCTTAATGTTGAGTAATGATAGAATTATCCACTCTGCTGGTAAGGTTCGCATAGACCCAATAGACGATCAAGGAATTTTTAATGCAGAATTAGGCAAGTACACTCATAAGTTGAGGATAATTAAGAGGTTTGTTTCAGAAGTCCGAAAGTAGTTAGTTCGAAAGTCGGAAAGATAATTTTCAATCAAAAAGCTAAACACCTAGTTCAGCCATTAACTTTGCCAAGTTGGTTTTCAGCTCTGCTAATTCTTCTTCAACTTTTGTTAAACGTTCTTCTAATTCATTGTTGTTTTTAGGATTTTCATCAGCAATATATTCTTCTTCAAAGGTTTCAATGTCTCCAGCAAATAAATGCATATAACGTTGCTCTTTTTGTCCTTGTTTGCGAGGTAGTTGTTTAACGTAAGCAGGCTCGTCGGCAGCTAGTTTTTCTAAAACTTGTTGAACTTCTTCCAAAGTTTCAAATTCGTATAATCTGCCAGAGTTGGTATTAATTTCTCCTGGAGTTTGTGGGCCACGCAAGAATAACAAACACATTACGGCAACTTCCGAAGGTAAAACGGGAAATACGATGGCAAAGTTATGCTTATATTTAATGTTTCTGATAGAACCACCTGTGGCTGTAGAAATTAAACCGGCAATCTTTAAAGAATTTAAAGCAGTAGTAATTGTAGATTCATCATATTGAACGACAGGTTTGCGAGATGTTTTTTGGTTACAAGCAGCAGCTAAACCATTCAATGTCATTGGGTAATAATCTGGTGTAGTTTTGCTTTTTTCCATTAAAGCGCCTAAAACTCTAATCTGTGCTGCATCTAAAACTGGTAAATTCTTTGGTGTGTCCATAAGGCTAAGATAAAATATCCAAATTAAAAATCGCTGCTGTTATGGAAAATTAGTGAAAAAGCATCTTCTAGATATATTATTACAAAACGCTTATGTCAAATCTTAAAATTATTATTTCGAAACCTTGTTCAGAAAATTGGAAAAACATGAAACCTCTTGAAGAAGGAAGGTTTTGCAGCAGTTGCGAAAAACAAGTTTTAGACTTTACTGAATTCACAAATCAAGAATTAGTAAATTGGTTTAAAAAATATAGCGGTAATACTTGTGGCAGGTTAAAACCAAGTCAATTAAATAACTTGATTGTCTCAAAATCAACTTTCTCTTTAAATAGGTTTAAACCGGGTTTAATAGCCGCTTCGTTGGTTGCACTTTTAAGTTTCCCTAAATTAAGTGTTGCCCATTTAAAATCACATTATCCTACTTTTTTGTCGGATCAAAAGTCAAAATCACCTATCATTCTAGATGTTAAAAAAACAGATGAACTCGTTGTAATAAAGGGTAGGGTTATAGATAATGATGATAAGTCGCCTTTAATTGGCCTGATTATAGGGATTAAAGGAGGTAAAGTAATTGGGACTACTGATGCGAAAGGTAATTTTGAAATTAAATTAAACAGTAAAGAGTTTTCAAAGAAAGCAATTTTGGAATTTCGTTATATAGGTTATGAGACCAAAGAGTATAAAGTGAACCTAAATAGGGACAGCCCAATATTTATAGAGATGAAGATTTCACAAGCAATACTTGGTGAGCTTGGTTTTGTAATAGAAAAAAATACTTTAGAGAAAATTAGAGACTTTTTTTATTCTTAACCCCCCATCTCCCAAACCATCACTTTTCTATCATCTCCAGTAGAAATCAAATATTTCCCATCCTTACTCCAAATGATTTTATTGATGGAATGCGTATGGCCAAATTCGCCTTTCTCTAAACTTAGGATTTTATAGAGTTTAAAATTTTCTGCATCCCAAAGTTTAATGCTTTTATCTTGACTGCTAGTTGCAAAATAGGGCAGGGTTGGATGAAAGGCAATGTTATAAATGGTAAACATATGGGCTGGAATGGTTTGAACTAATTCGTAATTAGGCAAATTCCATATTTTCAATTGTGCATCTCTGCTGCCAGAAATCAAATATTTTCCAGTAGGATGATAAGCCAACGACGTAACGGGCAATGAATGACTTTCTAAGATTAGCTTTAAACTGTAATCTGCCAAATTGTAAATTCTTATCAGGTGGTCTTTGCAACCAAATGCAATTTCAGTTTCATCTGGAGAAATAGCAATGCACCTAACTGTATCGTAAGCTACTTGAAAGCGATAGATTTCTGAAAAATCCGATAAAGACCAAACAGCAACTGAACCATCTTCACCTGTAGTTAATAATTCATTTTTACCCTTTGCTACTTGGATATCAAAAATTGGTTTTAGATGAGCATTAACTCTGGTAACTACTTCCTGTTTTGTAAGATCATAAACATTAAAAGCACCACTTCTTTCGCCAATAAAAAGAAGGTTATTGTAATTGAGCAGACTATAAACAGAACTTTGTATAGGAGTTTTAACCTTCACAAAAGCCATATTCTCTAATGACCATTCTACAATACCTTTGTCATTACCTGCACTAAAGAAAATACCATCTTCATCAGCATTTGCTAAAGCATAAACAGGGTTTTGGTGACCAGGAAAAGTATGTAGGTTTTTGAGCATTTTTTGTTAGTTTGAAAATATTTTTGGGAAATTTACATCTTGACCAAACTCCTCAATTTTGATTTCGTTTAGAACGTTGAAAATTCGATTTGAATCAGAAAGTGATATTGATAATGTAGTGCTAAAAATCACTTCTTGTAATTTCTCGGGTGTATAATGAACAAAAATTAAAGTTATCTTTTCATCAGTCTTTGATTTGATATTTTCTGTTGAAATGAAATTATACTTTGAGGTTTTTAATTTTGTTTGCCAAAAACCATATTTATGCTGATACGAGATATGAGTTGTACTGATAATATAATATTCTTCTCCAAAAGTATTCCACAATAAATATTTGCCCATCGTAACAGAATAAATAATTGGTAAAAGAAAAGGAAGAATATTTGGTTTATCATCTTGTAATGCATATACAAACCAAAATAAACCTGTAAGTGCACTTAGATTGAAAATGAATAAGAATATCTTCAAAAAGTGATGTGTAGGAATTTTACTTCTAACATATATATTTAAATC
>Ga0307515_10015352_pt1 | contig 14117 bp, 9 predicted proteins | sample 17_EM_MG_FD_194513 | JGI IMG/M metagenome (GOLD analysis project Ga0307515, IMG submission 194513) | Populus trichocarpa ectomycorrhiza microbial communities from riparian zone in the Pacific Northwest, United States - 17_EM | ecosystem: Host-associated > Plants > Roots > Unclassified | place...
AAAAATAATAAGAGAAATGGATATAAAATATTAGATGAACCAAACAATACCCTTAATTTTTTTTTAAAAAAGATTTGGAAAACAATTGTTTTGATGTGTTCCAGTTTTCAGAGAATTAGAAAATGTGTTTGCAAGATTATTTTTTTTCAATTAGTAAAACACGTTTTCTTTAGTTTTCTATTTCTTGATAAAAAAAAAAAGTAGAAAACTAGAAAATCTCCTACAGGTAAACACAAATAATTTCTAGGGTTTTTTGTATACTGAAAATAATTTCTAGGTGTGCTGACACTGAATTCTCCCAAAGTTAACATACACGGACCGAAGCACTCAAATAAATTCCATAGAATCTTCTTGTAAAAGATTTCTTAAGAGAAATTATAATTTTTGTATAAAATACTACTTCTTCATCAACAATGCAAGTCTAACCCGTATAACTTAATTAGTTAAGTTTTAGATTTATTTTTTTATAACAAATTCGAGTTCTCTGAAGACTATAAAAGCTTACATGATTTTTCACTTCAAAATTCATAGAATTAGTCAAGAAACGTATAAACTGGTCCAAACACCTATATTAATATATATATAAAAAAAAACACAGTAACGAGAGATACTTGTTTCAACTAGATTCACATTCTCCATGAATGAGCTGCAACGATCTGTAGAACGAGTTGAGTTATTCCAATTGTTTTACAGCCTTAACTAAGCTCCAAAAGCCTTCACACAAGCTAAGTTGGAACTCCATGCAATATAAGCAAGCAGAGGATTGGTAGCAGTACCTCGCATCTGTTCTATCTTGCATGATTTGTTCAATGGGATAGATACATCATGGTTCTAGGCACAGGGTGGATTATCCCACAAAAATATTCTTTATTCACATACAAAGCAGCCACAGCGTGAAAAAAAACTAATCTCTGTACAGATATTACTTCTCTATATCAGCAAATGATGCAACTCATGTTAAATAAGAATCATTGCAGACTAGCTAGCTCAGGTGGCGTGTTTCAAAAGAAAATGCCACCTCTAAATGGAGAAATTTGGATATTGTCTCCCAAAGTCTGTAGTATAATCAGTGAGAAGGTGGCAGAATTCCAGAATTTTCATATTTATGCACTTGTCTCTCGGCTGGATTGCTGTCGAGAATTACTCTTGTTTTGATTTAGGAGGAAACCTGATGACACAAATGCGGATAAATAGAAAGTTGGTTTGGAAAGCATAAGGTATTAACCATAGCAACTTCCTACTCTAACAAGATTGTATCCAGAAAACCATATTTGTCAGCTCATACTGTGCAAATGAATGAACTAGACCATAGGTAAAATTCTAATAATTGTGAACTTTAGTGCTATCAACTCCTCAAATACATGCTATGAGGACCTCAGTAAGGATCCGTAATGTTCAGATACTGATTATTTTGTGCAGTAGAATGATACATATTGTGGTGACAGGACATGGAATTGGCATGGGTTCACAAAAAAACTTGGCTTTAAGCAAAATCTTAACCAGTTCTTTTATTCAAATAAACTAAACTGGACCACTAAATCCAACACATCATCACCAATGAAATAGCAACTCTTTCACTGGATATAAACAATGCATTCGAGTTAAATTGCAGTTCTACACTGGATGTAAAAAATACATGATGAATATTCAAGATATTGCCAACAGGAAACCATGCTAATTTCAAGAATACGCTATAATGATAGTATGAAGAAAAAGTATCAATGCAAGCATCAATTGAATGATGAATTTGGTTTGACAAACAGAATGAGAAATTTTTGCGGTGGAAAATCGATATGAAATGGGAAAGCATATGGTGCTATTCAAAAGAACTACTGGGAATCATTTGCAGCACTTCAGATATTCACTAACATAAATATTTTGCAGTTTGTAGTTCATTGCCATCACAACACTTAGTCATGATACCAACAACCATGGAGGATTTATTTGATTGATGTTCAAAATGATTAAAAAAAAATAGCATCAACTTGTAAAGAGAAAAATCGAATGTAGTAAACCTAGGGCAAGACCATATATTTAATCACCTGCTGCTTAGGTTCATCTCGACTTGTGTTATTTGCCATTTGACTTGTATAGAATCCTGAATTCCGCCCATTTATGCTGGAAAAACCTGCCGATGTGTTCACAGCAAATCCACCCCTATTCTGATGCTGATATCTTTGGCTTCCTGGGTTGCATGTTTCAATGCGAGCATTCTTAACAGGAACATTACTAACATACCGGCATTCTGTTCTCCAAAACTTCGAACTCAAGAATTCTGCACCAGGAAGATTGCAACATGTGTTCTCTGCATAGTTAGTTTTAGGAATTCTTCCACTTGATACTGCCAAATCATATGAAATTTCATTAACTGCCATCTCCAGGCCATGAACACGTGTCTCGAGAGAGTTTATACCAACCTGGGACCTCCCGATGTATCCCTAAATTCAAGAAAAGGATGGGACGATTGAAGTCAGCATTTACTTTTCAACATTTGAGCACCACAGTATTTTCCACTGAAGTGATGGCCTAGAAAGCATAAGTAAACCATAGAGTACGCAATAATTGGGTGTTCAAGGCAGGATTGCATAAAAAAGTAGGTGGATGGTGGAATGTTGATGCATGGCAAGGGGTTTAATCTCTATTGAGTGGGGGTTGCAAATGTGACCATTAATTGAAGACACCATCACAAATTATACAGAGAAAACATGCTTTATCTCATCTAGGCAAACGGTCCCAATAGAGCGGTAGCAAGCAACAATATGCTGTAGGCAAACTGAGGAAATGAAAGCCTTTCTTCACAATTGGCATGAATGACTTGTTAGTTATGGATAAGAGAGGGAAGACACGGAAGGAGAGATCAAAATTCAAATATTGTTTGTACCTGGAGAAGGTCTAAAAGACTAGACTGCTGGTTTTCAATCTGAATAAGCTGTTCACGGATTAAAGACAGATCCTCATAATCTTTGTGGTTCTCATAAAAATCTTCAGCAGAACTGCTCACTTCAACAACTTTGTTGTAACAGTTTTCATCCTCCTGAAATGGAACCACGCGTGACCCAGATTTCAAACCACCGAACTTGTTCCATTTATCATCTCGGATGCTACCGAAGAGGACACGTCTTGTTTCTCGCATAGAACTTGTTCCATCCCCATTCTGCCCTGATCCCAAAACTTCAGAATCATTCCTCGTATCATCACCGCTAACTTTTCCTTCTGGTGTAGCAATTTCAATTTTCCAAGCAGAGTGTCTATCATGGCCCAGCTTATGTAACATTCCTGTCTTTGAATTGTGGTCATTGCTCTTTGCGGGGCTTTGTTTTTTGGCAGCTGTCACGGATGAAGCATCGGAAGGAGGGAACCTAATTGCAGGGACTGTTTTCTTAGATAAAGGAGTTCTGAAACCAACGTCTTTAGAATTTTTGGAGGCAGAGGAGATGCATATACCAACAACATTATCTGGTCCCATGGCAAAATCCAACATGAACATAAATTGATGGTGTCAAAATTTCCGATATTGATTATCTTCACTACAAAGACTAGTAATAGTAGACTAACTTCAACTTTAATGTCATGCTTACCAGATCGTTGAACCCTTCTGAAATCATCAATCATAATAAATAAGATTTATAAGGAGAGAAAAGAAGATGATGATACCTATAGAAGAACATGTAGATTGAGATGGAACTGAACTTTCCTGAGAAATGCCTGGTACTTCCTTCCACAACTCCAATGTACGATTCATAGTCTCCCTGACCACCTTCACCTTTTTTTTTATATACACGAAAATTATATCAGTATGAAATTGGCAACTTTCAGAATCAAAACACTCATTGATCTATTGCCAGCAATTTAATTTAATTTTTTACCTTCGAACTGCAATCTCTTCTGATTAAAAAAAAAAGAAGAAGAAGAAGCTTATAATCTGTACACATTTTCTCAGCAACCAAGCAAGTCCCAAGGAAATAAAAATAGAGAGAATATTAACTGCACTCCATACCTTATCAAACCTCCTGGTCTCTAGAGAAGTCAAACATGTAGCTTTATGTTCCTTCGCCAACTTCTTCTCTATTGATGCCACCTTCCCTAAGGCCTCAGCAGCGGCTTTTCTGGCGGCCCAATCTTCACTACACAAAAACTCAACCAAACACGGCACTAACCAATCCAAAATTCCCTTACTTGACGCCCCACCAACGCCAACAATACTCCTAATCACACTCAACAAAGCCGCCTTAGCTTTAAACCCCTCTCCTTTAACCAGCTTTCCAAGCCTCGGCAGCACCTTCCTCAACTGCTCTACCTCTGGCTCTGGCGCTGCCTCAATGACCGCCGCCAAACACAAGGCTGCCCCGATCTGAGCGTTGAGATCCTGGTCAATAGTCAGCAAGTCAATAAGCGGCTTGGAGAGAGTTGAGAAGGGGGGGTCCGTGATCTGAGAAGACATGGCGAAGGTGGCTTCGACGCAGGCAGAGCGGACGGCAGAGTCGGGGTCGCGGAGGCGGCGAGTGATGGTGGATATCATTTTGGAGAGGTGGGGTGAGAGGGAGTTGCCATGGGAGCGAGAGAGGAGAGTTAAAAGAGAGACGCATTGTTTTCGGACAGGAGATTTAGAGGAGGAATCAGTGTTGTGAATACAGTTTAGGAAATGCGAGAAGGAGTCGGGAGTAGACAAGTTTTTAGCTATAGACTCGAGCTCTGTGGTGGCAACCGAGACAGTGTCACGGTCGGAGAGCTTGTTGAGACAGATTATGACACGGTGCTTGAGATCATTGGCAACCGGTGGTTTTTGGAGAGGAGACATTTTTGTTTGGTAATTAATTTTCTAGTTTCGGTGTTTATTTTGGCATTGCACTGGCTGTGGCTGTGGCTGTGGCTGTGGCTGTGGCGGGTGAGCAGGTGGTGGTGAGATGGTGGCAGGCAACTGTGCAAGTTAGTTGATACTAATTTTCAGAAAGGTGAGGCTCTTGGGTGCGGGTGCAATGTTTGTGAATGAATGAATGAATCGATTTTCATATTTAAAATGTTTCATTTCCCACATTTAGTTGCAATTTGTTTTTTCACTACTCTTACTTTACTTTTTAAGCACATTGGTCTCAATGTTTTCTATAATTATAAGACCCGGTCTCAATCCCCGAGTCAAGATCTAGCCCCGGGCCGGTTTAGTAAAAAAAACCCAGATTAAAAAAAATATATATTATTTAGGATTTTTTTTATTCTTAAGAATTAAATTAACCTATCTGATCTGCAAACTTTGAACCGGGTTGACTTCTAGGTACCATGTTGTTTTCTAGACTTACATGACAAACATATATGAGTTGGTATGTAGCTGTGGTTGAATTATAAAATATTAAAAGAGAAATGATTTGTTTGGTGTCACGTTAACTTCTGTTTTTTTTATAATGTTATTGAAATTATTTTTTATTTAAAAAATATTAAATTATTTTTTTAAAATTATTTTTTAAAATTTTAATGTACTAATATTAATTATTAAAAAAATCATAAAGATATATTATAAATTTTTAAAATATAACAGTTTAGAGAATTTTTCTAAAAATAGAAAAGCTAGGAATTTTATTATTGAAAGTCTTATAGGATTGTTTTTTAAAATATTATTTTATTTGAAAAAAGATTAAAATGTTTTTTATTTTTTAAAATTTTATTTTTAATATCAACTTATTATTATAATTTAAAAATATTAAAAAATTAAATTTTAATAAAAAAAATAGATTTAAAAATTCACATTTAAAAGTTTGAAACACATTTAAATAAAGCTTGTGTAGCCGTAGAATTTAACTGCTGGTGGAAAGTAATTTAATAAAAGAGAGAGAAGAGAAGCAATGATAAGGATTCAGGTCTAGCCCTAGGCCACGCCCACATGGGATAAGCACATGGGATGGGAGGTCTTCAGACCTGCAGGGTCAGAGTTTCAGACATCTAATAAACAAACAAAAACAGCTTCGCTTCATCAATTCTCTTTCACTTGTTCGAACAACTTAACTCTACGAGTATTTGTCTTTTCTTTCACTTGTTTATATTATTTCCCGATTAATTTTTACCCGTCGAACCTGAGTTAGATTTAAAAAAAAAAAAGAATTTTATTTTCCAAGATTTGATTTTAGGTTTAAACTCTGATAAATCATTCCATCTCACTATTTCCGCTTTTATCCAAACAACTTCTTCTACTTTGATTCCAAAAATTATGTATATAGTGTTCAATCCAACGAGATTAGCATTATCTTCAATGCATTTGAATGCATGAAGTGTTTCTATTTATAGATAAGTTCGTCACATTTGTAATATATATATATATATATATATATATATATATATATTGAATACATTTGAATATTCGAAAACACAATCATATATCAGCATTATCTTCAAATGGATTGACTGTTGATTCAGCAAGTTGTTTTGATTTGAATTGTGCATGATCATTGGCTGTATTTGCTGCTGTGGTTTTCTGCTGAATGAGGTGTTGAATTAGCACTTGATTGTTGAGAAATAGATGATGTCTTAACCATTATTATTACACCCAGCCCGACGGTTGACAGGGTTAAAGGATCAAGTCCTGGATAAACTAAAAAAAATAAAAAATATATATATTTAAAGTTTTAATATCTCATATGAAAAGGTTTTGAAATAATACATGTATATATAGACTATAAAAAAATAAAGCATGAAATGTAATATAGTTATCCAACTTTGAAAAGTTAAAAAGCAATTCATATGAATGTAAGCTATAAAAAAAACATGAGGCATGAAGTGTAATATAGTTATCCCACATCAAAAAGTTAAGAAACAATTGATGTGGACGTAGGCTATATAGAGTTATCTCACATTGAAAAAATAAAAAATAATTCATGTGGATGTAGATTATAAATAAGAAATGTGAAGTGTATTATAGTATAATATAGTTATCTCATGTCGAAAAGTTAAGAAACAATTTATGTGGATAAAGGTTATATATAGTTATCCCACATCGAGAAATTAAAAAATAATTCATGTAAATGTAGGCTATAAAAAAAATATGAGGCATAAAGTTTAGTATAGTTATCTCACATCAAAAAGTTAAGAAATAATCCATGTTAATGTAAGCTATAGAAAAATATGAGGCTAAGTAATCAACAATTAATTTTACATTTTCTAGGTTTATTAAAAAAAAAATCAGGTCTTACCTAGGTTACACCAGGTCACCTGAGTTTTGGATTGACTCGACAGTCACCCAAGTTTGACCAGGTCAATTTCATCTTTAGGTTTTATGGTTTGAGACCTAGTCAAGGCCCAGGGTCACCCAAGTTAACCCGTAGGGCCAAGCCAAGTTTTATAATTATTGTCTTACAGTCCTTCGCAGTCGCAACAAGAGTTCACAAACGTTGAAAGTGCTTCACAGATGACTGAACTTGGGATTAGAAAAGTGAAGGCATCTACAAGTTGATTACGTGATGGGATGAACTTAATATAAAGAGCATTAGAAGCTACTAAATCATAGAAAAAGTAAAAATCAATTTCAATATGTTTTGTTCGTATATGAAACACTGGGTTAATAGTCAGAAAGGTGGTTTTGATGTTGTCACACCATAGGGTAAATGATGAGAAGAGGGGAAAACCAAGTTTTCATAATAGAGATTGTATCCATAGAAGTTATACAGTGGTGTTGGCAACAATATGATATTCAATTTTAGTGTTGTTGTGAGAAATAGTTGGCTGCTTGTAGGAGTTTCAAGAAATGAGATTTGATCCAAGAAAGATGCAATAACCATTAGTATACCATCTATCATCAGTAGAACTAGCCCAATCTACATCAAAAAAGGCTTGTAGTTGAGATATGTTGCTTCATGTGAGAAGTAAACCATGATACACTATGTTTTTAAGATAGCATAAGATCTGTATGTAACATCACTCCAGCGATTAGTTGTGAGAGAATGCATGAATTGACAGACTATGCTAACAGTATAGGAAATATTAAGATGAGTGAATGATAGATATTGAAGTGAGCCAACAATACTACGAAACAATGTAGGATCCAAAAATAGAGCCCTTGTGAACTAAGATAGCTTTATAGTGGAGGGAATTAGTGAGGATGCTAGCTTGGCACCATAAATATTTATAAACCTTGAAAAAATTAGAATAAAACGAATAGCATACAAATGAATATATAAATAATGTTGGTGGAAATATTAGTTAAAAATCGATAACGATATTATGAAACTGTAATAAGCCATAAATGAACCTAGGAGTAAAAAAGTTAAATAAATATATTTTGGAATAAGAGGATGATCATAAGGATTTATTGTAATAATTAATATGATACATAGAATAGTGAAACTAGAAATTCAGATTTTTAGTGTAAAATCACCTCTCAATCAATTTTATGTTATCAAGCATAACTTTCAATTCGACTATTAGATCAGGCTCAATTTTTATGAGGAGTATTATAACATATTGATTTATGGTAGGGTAAAACTTTAGGACAATTAGAGTTCAGAAAGGCTACGCAAAAATATTGACAGTCGAACATAAATTTAAAAGGGCTATTAAAGGTAAAATAGTCGATTGAACTTAAAAGCTGGAAAAGTCAGCCTTTTCTTCTTCCTTAAATTACCAGTAGAACTAGAAATAAACAAGATAAAGAAAGAAAAGAATTGTGAGAGATAAACATTAAAAATCCTTAAGAGAAAAATAGAAATCGGGTAAAATTTATAAGTTAGGAAGTGTGAGACACCAACCAATCCATCAAATAAAGATTTAAGTGGAAACAAAGTGAGGGAGAGTAGAAATCAGGGTTGTAACTCATGGCAATAAGAAAAAAATCTAAAGGAGTGGAAAAACCTTGATCGGTTAGCTTTCGAAGTTCATTTTATTGTCGGGTAAGAAATTCTAAACTTATTTAAACAATTTTAAATGGAAAAAAATGGATTTAATGCATAGTTCTTAGATTTTGAAATTAGGATTTTAGGAGAAAAATGAAAAGCAAAAGATACTCACTGTGTGTTTGACATTATAATAGTTTTTTGTGGTTGTATTTTAAAAAAGTAAATATAAAAAAAGTTATAAATTATAGTTTTTCTTTCAACTAAGGTTTCAAGAAATAATTTCGGTAGAACTTATTCAAAATTGTAATGTGTGATATAAAATGTGTATTGCACTATAAGAATAAACTATGCATTAAATTATATGTATGCATATAGCTAAAATGGAGATAGAAATTATTATTTGATATAAGCTGTTGATGAGTCCCAAAATTCAAGATGTTTAAAAATAAAGTTGATGTATTGGATAATTGGTTAATCTCTTAATTCAAACAATCTGATATATTCTTCTTAGCTAAAGTGTTTGACGGCTTGACATGGAAAGCCAAGATGGTTGGTAATAGTAATGCTTGGTAAGCGAAGGTGGCTAGTAGCTGTGATAGTAGTAGATGATGCCTGCAAAAAATCCATTTTGATGGACATGGACTCTTTGATAGTAAAAGCAGTAACTTTGTAGAGAGAAAAGGTATGATGATATTTTAGAGAGATAAACTCTGAAAATATTAAGAATAAAGAGATTATGAACATTTGGCTTGAATGATTCATAGTGTATTTATAGTGCATGAGTCTTGTCCTTTTATGCAGAGGAGTGGCTAAAGTGTAATCTCACCCTTGTGATATTTTGAGTTGTATTCTACTAAAAAAAATACTTATTAGATTAGTATAAAATAATGAAGGATTTGCGTAGGGTCCCGAAAAAGTTCTCTGACGAGTGTTGGGCTTGGGCAAAGTGTCCGGGCTCATTAAATAAGAGAAATGAATCTAAACGCGCTATTCGAAACCAAGCATATTGGACTCAAGTGCGGAAGCCCGATCCACAAGAATTCTCAAGTGCCCAACATGAGTTTGAGCTACCACACCTAAGCCCATACTCCTTTGGTGTTGGGCTCGGGCTTGGTAACCCGAGCCCAAAAGGTGTTTTTATGTTCATTTTTAAGAGGTTTGGGTTCATTTTATTTGGATCTATCAACAGCTCCTCAAGTCTTTATAGTATTAACTCGTAAAAACTTGTAAAAATACTCGGTTACCATGGCGAGTTTGTTGAATTCTATTCATATAAAAAGATGGGTTAAAACCTTGGGTAATAAATCGGAGAGTTTGTGTGTATGGGTGTGCACCATGTTTGAAGAAATTTGTAAGTATATAGATACTTACAAAAATTCTTAGAATGGTGATGTGAGATATAAAAGATTTCATACTTAGAATATTTTTCTAAGAGGTCAGGGGATACTTATAGAAAAGTAACTCATGCTTAAAAATATTTTAAGTGGCTAGTGGAAAACAATAAAGGGTGAGCTTATACTTAGAAAATATTTTAAAAACTTGAGGGGAACTCAAAGAGGGTGACCCATAGCAACGACCATACTTAGAAAAACTTCTAAAAGGTTGAGGGGAGCGAACTCATGTCAACACCTATACTTAAAAAAGTTTCTAAGGGGTGGAGAGGAAGGATCCATAGAGATTAGTTTTATTGCAGCAGGAAAACCAAGTCCATCTCTTTGAGTGTGGGGGTATATGACCTCCCTTAAATGACATGAGACATGAAAGCCCTCAATTGAAGAAAGATCTCACCAAAAAAATAAGAGGTTTATAGCCTCTCTGATGATAGTGTGGTGGGGCTTGAGAGCTCCTTAGAGGTCTATAGCCTCCATTGTGATGATGTGGGGGTTTAAAAGCCCCCAACTGAAGAGTGGTTAATGGTGTGTGAGAGGTATGTGACCTCCTTGGGATGGCATGAGACTTGAAAGCCCTCCACTAGAGAGTGATGTCAGTCTAAGACTGCATTAAAGAGGCGGGATATCCAAGATCAATCTCTAGTGAATTGGTGAAAGGCTCTTTGGCATCACCTAAAGAATGTGTCCATTCAAGACTACACTAGAGAATGAGAGATCTGAGATCATTCCTTGACGTATTGATGAAAGGTCCTTATACATCACCTAGAGAATGGGGGATTCCAAATAAATCCATGATAAATTAGTGAGAGGCCTTTAGACATCACCTAGAGAATAGAGGATCTTAGATCAACCCCTAGCAAATCGGTGAGAGGCGTTTAGACATCACCTGTAAAATGTATTAGTCTGAGACTACAATGAAGATCTGTAAACAAGAAATGTATGTTAAAGATACAATATTTTTATTTCAAAAACAAAATTACATTTCTTTTGAGGATTGTACATCCTGAGGTGACCCAATTGTCAAGTATGGGGGAGATGTTTTAGTTGTATTCTACTCAAAATAATTCATATTGAATCAGTATAAAACATTGAGGGATCTGCGTGGAGTCCTGGAAAAATTCTCTAGCAAATGTTGGCTCAAACAAGATATTCAATCCTTTAGATGTGAAAAATTAATCCAGACATGCTGTCTAGATCCAAACATGTTAGGTTCGGGAGCAAAATCCAAACTTATAGGGGTGCTAGGATGGACGCCTAGCAAGGACTCGAGCTACCATGCGTAAGCCCATTTTTCTTGAGCCTTAGCTATGTATTGGGCTCTAGTTTGGTAACATAAGCTTAAAAGTGTTGTTTGAAATTATTTAGGGGTTAGGTTTATTTTGAAAAAAAAAAGATATATTTTATTTGAATTTATCAGTTGCTAACGAAAAAAAGAAAAGATTAATGTGGGATGAAAAAAGAAAAGATGAATGTGGAGCATATGACAGAGACATGGGAGGAAATATTGGGCAAGTGATCTTAGCAGTGTATCACGTGACATCTGAGGATGGATATTCAATGAACTGAAACAAAAAGAGTTTCAAGTCAAAGCAGGAACATTATTGGACACGGGGAAGTGTTAGATTGTGGAAGAAGAGCAAATCTCATTTGCTTGCTAAGGTAAAATTACTAGAGCCTTTTAGCATCATCATCTGGTTTAAAAAAAAAAATTGAAAAATTGATTAAATTGAAATAATTAAAAAAAAATAATTAAAAAAATCAAATTATAAAAAAAACCGATTAAAATTTTAAAAAAACCGACTAGATCGGTTTGGTTTCAGTTTTATAAGCCTGAAACCAAAAAAATCGAACTGAACCCAAACATAAAAAACCGAGCCAAACCGGAAAAAACCGAGCCAAAATCGAGCCAAACCAAAAAAACCAAGTCAAAACGGTTTTTGTTCTAAAAAACCAAACCAAACCGAAACCGGACGGTTTAAACCGGTTTTAGTTTTTTTAAAAAAAAATTAATTTAATTTTTTTTTAATAAAAACCAAACTGAAAATCAATAAACTTCACAATTAATTTCGCTATCTTCTCAAGAAATATTGCAATCACATCAAGGAAAGACAAGGTAGGGCTGGTGAGTGAAACAATAAAGCAAATATGGAGAGATTTTTCCTATCTACCAACTAGGTAGCTAGCTTGAATTCATTTATCACCTGAATAGGCTGCACGGCAATTATACTCTCTAGTGACCCCCCAGCATAATTGAGACAGACTCGTTGATTCGTAGACTCAGCCTTATGCTTGCTTGGTTGCCGAGAAGATGTTGAAAATTACAGGAATTTATAGCTTGCTTGAAAATTTACAGACTCATTGATTCATTTTTTTTAATAAATGCTTGCTTGCTTGTTATTGGAAGTAGAGAATATGATAATCTCATAAAATTCATACCAAAACAAATCAAGAAGGTAAATCATTATGAACCAAATAATAAAAGCTAAAAAAAAACTAAATCTAAAAAAGAATCCAAATCAAGAAGCTTATAAATGCATCAAAATAAAGTTTTTTCATTTTAAAAAAAATATTTTTGACAACAGCATATCAAAACGATCTAAAAACATAAAAAAAAATTAATTTTAAGCAAAAACATTCAAAATTTAAAGGAACGCGTCCCAAACAAACCTTAGTTTATGTTAATGACCACAAATGTGATAATTTCTATTTTTCAATATATTTTTTTAGTATTAATATGTTAACATATAAAAAAAATTACAAGAAAACATTATTTTGATGTATTTTCAATTAAAAAACACTTTTAAAAAATACATTACACCACAATATCAAACACTTATGATAGAAAACTTGTTACCTCTTTTGGTTACAAGTTTCAATTTTGTCATTAATTATTAGAGAAATGGTATTTATTTTTATTTTTTTATCAAGATGTGGATTGAATTTATTTTATATATATTTTTAAAAATATAATCATTATATTCATTAAATCTAAATTATTAGATTTGATTTAAATGAACATGATCTACTTTATAATAAAAATAATAACAATTAAACTCTTTATTTATTTTTTCCCTCACTTCATTCTAAGTGAAGATAATAGCATTCAAATTCGATGTCAAGATAATCTAAACTTCACTTGTAAAAAAAAACCTTAAAGACCCTAAATTATAACCCTCGTTTTGTAAAAAAATTAATTTAAGTACTACTTTAGTTTATTTTATTTTTAAAAATAAAATCATATTCTTCTAAGCATAAAAATTTATTTTATTTATTTATTGCGTGATTAGTAAACTTTACAACTTATTCATATTGTTTTGACAAAACAGGGTTGGCAAAGAGATAAATAACCATTCTTTTTTCATAAGTGCCAAACGGCTTCGTTTGATTGACTCGATACTGTTGTATGGCAGTATGAATAGCAGGGGTGTCCGCATTTATAATATTTGTATTATTTAAAATATTTATATTATTTAACTCAACCGTTAAAATTAAATATTATAAATAATAATAAATTAAAAAATCTAAAAAATAAATATTATGAGTAGGATACTAGTTGGAATTTTTAAATTTAACTAAACTCAGTCCAACTCGTATAATATAATATAAATAATTTAAATTCTTGATATAAATAATATTTTCTCGTTCCTGTTTTTATTTTTTTTCTCTCTCTTCTTTTACACTCACAACCATCTCTTGTTCTTTTAATCTCTTCTCTTCTTTCTTTTCCCTACTTTCACATAAATTATAGTAGTTATTTTTAAAATTTGATATGATAAAGTGTTACTGTATTTTACGATTCATATCTTTTTTATTTGGCAACCAAAAGAATATGAGAAAATAAATAAAAATTTAAGATTTTAGACTAAACTTCTATTTTTTTTAGTCAAATTACGAACCTAAAAGCACTTTATAG
>Ga0307515_10015353_pt1 | contig 14115 bp, 9 predicted proteins | sample 17_EM_MG_FD_194513 | JGI IMG/M metagenome (GOLD analysis project Ga0307515, IMG submission 194513) | Populus trichocarpa ectomycorrhiza microbial communities from riparian zone in the Pacific Northwest, United States - 17_EM | ecosystem: Host-associated > Plants > Roots > Unclassified | place...
ATGCCCTTTTATCTGATATATGCATCGGTACTTCAGCTGCCCCAACCTACCTCCCTGCCCATTATTTTGAAACCAAGGACCCGTCAGGCAAAGTTAGAGAGTTCAATCTGATTGATGGTGGTGTGGCAGCAAATAATCCAGTATGTTCATCATTTATCTTCAGCTCTTGAACTTGCATAACTCTTAAGATATTGATGAATCCTACCATTAATATCCTTTTGAATTTCCAGACTTTAGTTGCCATGAGCGAAGTTTCCAAGGAAATCACTCGGAAGAATCCTGACTTCTTCCCCACAGCGCCTATGGATTATGGTCGATTCCTAGTACTGTCCTTGGGGACTGGTACGGCAAAATCTGAAGAAAAGTATGATGCAGATGAAGCAGCCAAGTGGGGTGTCTTGGGATGGTTGACTAGTGACAATTCTACTCCATTAGTGGATGTGTTTACAGAAGCTAGTGGCGACATGGTTGATCTTCATATTTCCACTGTTTTCCAAGCCCTCCACTCTGAGGAAAATTATCTTCGAATTCAGGTCTATCTCACGCTCATGTGGTTATTCAAGATACCAAATTATATTCTCCCACGAAATAATTAAAACTAAAAACTAGAAAACGAAGAACCCTGACTATAACATATGTGTGAAATGCAGGATGACACGCTGAGCGGAACGCTTTCGTCCGTGGATGTTGCCACGAAAGAGAATTTGGAGAATCTTGTGAAAGTGGGTGAGAAATTGTTGAAAAAACCAGTATCAAGGGTGGATTTAGGCACTGGAGTCTTTACACCTGTTGATAAGATGACAAATGAAGAGGCTCTCATAAAGTATATATCTGCTCAAGTCTATATATTATAGTGATTTCTATGGCATCTTATTTCATCTTGCTGATTTTTTTTTGTTTGACTGTATAGGATGGCTAAATTACTGTCAAGGGAGAAGCATCTTCGTGATTCTAGGTCACCAGTTGGAAAACTTGCTACGTCGAAGTGGATATGATTCGTAAACTAGATTGTCCAGAAAATTAATTAGACGCAAATTAATAAATTTGGAAGAAACAATAAGGAGATTATCTGCATTATGTAATTCTGCTGTTTTTATTTTTTTATTGTTACAAGAAATGAATAATATGTAATTCATTCCGTCGTTAAATATGAATCATATGAATCATCGCAGAATGCTGTTGCACTTTTCAAAATATTTTTGCTTGCTCATCTTCTTATAATTTTTTTTACCTTTTGTTCTTCTTGCCTTGTGGTTTGACAACTCAACGTGTTTATCGTTGTTTTGGCTATACATACATACATCAATACACACACATATCCAAACCTACTTATTCTTTCTGAGCTTGGATATGATCATATCCATTGATTCTTACATAGAATCTTTGTCGAAATTAGATGGTTCAATTTCCTGTTTCCCAGTTTTTCCTTAGCAAGACCATGTAGATATTTTCCTCGTATTTCTTCCGACAATGCTTTGATTATCTTTGTCACATAAGGAAATAATGAGCAGCTACCCGAAAGATAAAAGAAAACGACCGAAACTGTCAACTATCCAAAAGATAAAATAACACATATTTCACCCATAAATTGTTTCTCCGAATTGGATAGCCAGCCAGAGAAACGAATTTTACCTGGGTTGTGGAAAGATCTTCGGACACTGATTCAGGCAAAAATCCTTGATGTCTTTGGCAGCACATATAGAAGTGAGAGAGATCGCAAAGACCATGCAGGGAGAAAATTAAATTAAATTGTTTTCTTGAGAAAAGGGATAGAAATATAAGTATAATATAAGTAAGAAAGACTTGCAGGTGAGACTTCACGTGAATTGTAGGTTTAGAAGAAGTAGCTACGTGAAATAACCACGAGAGGAAGGAACAAAATGCAATTGGCTTAAATGCTAGTAATTCTATAGAGCGCCTCCTTAATTGTCTACGTCGATTAAGACAGTTTTATTGGATCGATCGATTGAAAGCATCTTTTAGGCATGGTGTTGTGTATGTAGGGACGCAAGCAAAATGAAGCAAGGAAGTCCACGGCATCATTAAGAAGTAAACCTTATTAGAGGCTAAAACGGATGGCGATGTAATGAAAAGTTGCAATGATCAATTTAACAATCAGAGTCGATTTCATCAGCAGCAATATAAAATGCTCTTTAATTAAAATTTAATATTAATCCATGCGTAGTTAGTATCGGCGATGAGAAAGAAGTGCAGCAGCCATAGAACACATAACCAAGTGGAACGAAACTGATCCCATCACTGTGGAAATTTGACCACACCCTAATTGTTTTTTCAAGGCTGTAAAGATGATTTTGAGTTGTTTTCTATCGGAAAAGGCAAAAAGTAAATAAATATTCGAGTTATGAACGGCTTACATCACCGGTCATGATTTTTTTATGATCTTTCTACGCTGTCCAGAACCAAATCCTGATCTAATTGTATTGATTTTTAACATATTTGATTTGAAAGAATTATTTTATTTAGAATGAAATGTATGTATGGTAGAATTACAAATCACTTGTTCTTATCTTCCCAAATTATCCCCCCAGTACCCCCACAAAAATATATATATATATATATATATATATATATATATATATATATATAAAGAGGCAATTTATTATGCAAAAAGGTTAAAAATAATACAAAAGCATAAACTCTCTTGTAATAAATTTTGACAATTAAATCATACAACAACATTTTAAATTTAAAAAGCATGAAGCCGTTAAAAAATTGTCCAACACTTGGATGGAATCATAAAATTAATATTTTCATCCACAATGCATACAAAAAAGTGAAGTTTATTTTTGAAGACTTGAAATAAATCATTTAGAACTCAACATTTTTTTTCCATTCTTTTCTCTTCAAATATAACAAATTTATAAAATAAGTTGTAAAAAAAAGAGTTTGCAGTTAAGTTCTATTGCATATAAATAAAAAAATCTTATTTCAATGAGACAGTGTTTGTTTTTGCAATTCAATTGTACTTTTAAAAAATTTTAAATTTTTTAACTCAGACACGAGTCTGGCAGCCATGCCAGACCCAAGCGTCTTTGGTCTAAAACCGATGCAGACCCAAGAGCCTTGGGTTTGGCACTCATGCCAGCCCTATAGTACTTGCGTCTGGCTACCATGCCAACCTGATTTACTGGGTTTGGAACCCAAGTAATTTAGGCCCGACATGGTTGTCAGACCCAAGTAAAAATGAAAAGACTACCATATCCCCGTCCAAACGTTTAATGACCAATGGGCCTATGAAAAATACTGAAATACCCTCACAACCAGTGCTTTAATTTTTTCAATCGAAAAACAATATGATAATTTAACTTTATGTGAAAAGACAACATTAACCACATCCCAAGCTTTAAGAGCTTGGAAAATCCACGATGCAAGTCTATAATGGAGTTTGTCTTGGTCCACAGTACACTTGCACAAGGTTGCTAGACCCAAGCCGCTTAGGCTTGACGTGGTTGCCAGACCCAAGTAGCTTAGGTATGACACCTAGGATTTATACAATTTTTGTGAGCCAGACAAAGATGATGGTTTTTTTGAAAATCAAAATACTCGTGCGAATATGTTGAATGGTCATAGGACATGTAACTAATAATTCCTCGTGGACTTCTTATGTATTGTTAAGAAAAAAGCAACAAATACCTTGTTAGACCCACGCACTTATGTCTAGTATGACCCAAGTGCTTGGGCCTAGCAACCATATCAAACCGATACACCTTTTTTTTTTTGAAAATATAAAAATACAATTATAATTATTCTAAAAACATATTTATTTTGTATTTTTATTCTTTTTTTTTTAACCAAATTTTTTTTATCTTTTTTATATATCTTTTTCTATTTTAGTACATTAACCAGACCTTCTCTTTCTTTTTTAGTTAGAATGTACAGTAGGAAGTGAATTAAAATTCAAAGTAAACAGTAACCGGTGAATTAAAATGAAAAGCAGGGAAAGAGAAGCTTACTTACCTGGTTTCGCAGAGACTTTGCACGAATCGGCAGACGCTGGGCGAAGCTCCTGTCTTCAAGCTTCCTTCCTGATCCTTGCTCTTTCTTTTTCTATTGTTCTGTTTCTGTTTCCCTTGTTGTGTTCTGTTCTCTCTGTTCTCTTGACTCTCTCTCTGTATGTCCTCCAGCTCGTTCCCCCTGTGTTTGTTTCGGTTCGTGCTCTGCCTCTCCATTTTTTTCTCTGGTTCTCACCCCCTGCTTCTCCCGCTCGTCTGTGAATTTGTGCCTTTTGCTTTGTTTTTTTTCCTCCTTTGTGCTCTGCCTCCCCCTTTTGCTGAGGCCTTTCTTTGGCTTTTATAAAGCCAGAGAAGGTCTTGTGTCCCGACCTCCAGAAATGGCTGGCATCGTGGAGGCGAGAGATCGTGGCTTCAGGAATGGCATCGTGGGTATAATGCCCGTGATCTGCTGAATCTTCCCTTTTCCCTGTTGAACCGGCTTCCTCCGCGCGAAACGAAGGAGATAATGAACAATGCTTCCAAATGGCACCGTTGTGACCTTGGGCATGATTGTTTTCACTTTGGTCCCTAAACAGTTTAAACTTAACAATTGGGATCCTAATCAGTAATAATCAATTTCTAATTATGCCCTTGGATTAATTTCAATTAAATCCCTGAATTTATTTAATTAATTAAATCAAAGTTTAATTAAGTTCGGAAACTTATTAATTCTAATTTCATTAATTAAACTAATCCAAATTTTAATTAAATTTCTAAACTTATTAATTCTTCAATTTCTGACCAATTTACTCTCAAATCTGATAATTTCATCCATAAACTTTGAATTTGTGTTGTTTTAACCCCATTCTCAAATATATTTTATCCATTTATTTTTTTATTATTTATTCAAAAATTGGGTTATGACACTTTTGAGATGTGATATTGATGTAAAGATTAAACAAAGATAAAATAATTGTCAATGTTAGAGGATCCACTAATGGTATTTCAAATAAGTATAATAGAAACTCCTTTTATTTTTCAACTACAAACCACACACAAAGGAGTTTCTAATCGGATTATAAATTATTAACATGATTATATTAATTATCTCATTTGAGTAATGCTAATACTTGTAAATGTTGTCAGGTATTCATGATGATAACTCATGTTAACAACAAATCAAGTTCCTTTCATAGCACAAGTGTCGGTTATACCATACAGTTGGCTATGAAAGGATCAAGTATTTGATGTACCAAGGGTTGTTCAACACAAATCTAGATTAACCATTTCACAAGCAAGGTATTATAAGTGAGTAAGATAACAAATACAAAACATGTTAGTATCAAATATTAAAGTTCATGTTGAGTTTATACTATACTTATTCTTACACCATTAGTGTAACATTTTCATCTCGACATAATAAACTTAGCTAAACATTATGAATAAGAGAAATATAAATAGACTAGATAAGAACATAGTTATGATGAAAAATGTAAACAAGAGATTAATGAAAGCAGAACTTAAACATTACAAAATTACAAAGAAAGAGAACAAGAGCAAGATCTTGATGTGAAAACAAATATGTCTCCATGTATGGAAAATGCCTCCTTTTATAGGCTAAAATTCAGAACTATTGATTTGATGACTAATTACTGAGTCGGTGGCCACCTCTTGACTTGGTGACAACCATTATCTTCTTGTCTGGACAAAACGTCATTGCTAACATCATAATTTGAACAGATAGTCTTTATGAAAGTTCTACGCAATTGTCTCAGCTTTCCAACAAAACAAGAATATTAAGCTCATTTAGACTTCTAGAACTCGAGATATGGGTTGAACACTGAACAATGTCTGGGCTGCAGGATAGATTCCGACTTTTTCTTTTTTTGCTACAATTTGAACTTGAAAACGACCGTTTTGAATCTTGGACTCTTATTAAAGTTTTAGGCCTATGTCTTAGCTTTCCATCCATATAAACCAGACCTAAATCCAAGTTCTACAGCTCCAGTTATAATCCAATAACTGAATGGTGTTCTAGTTTAAATTAAACCAACATCTCTTCTTTAAGCTTAACCCTCTCTTTGTCTTTTCACTTTCAATAGTTAAACACATCAATCAATCCTTCAAATTGTGAGATATGCATGCATTCAAAATAAGCATTTACCATAAATTAAAGATATCTTATGTTATCAGACTTGCTATTATAAAACATGCTTAAGTTAGGGAATTTAATGATACTTTAAGTGTAATATGATGATATAAAACCTTGAAAAAAATGCACTTTTAAGTACTAATCACATTGTAGAGGGGGAGTGCACCAGAGTTGGAAAATGGAGCTTGTTCCTGTTATATATGGCCAACAATAACTACCTTTTGATCATGTTTGCAAAGCTTTTTTATTTTGTTTAAGCCTGTTTAAGTCTTGTTACTAATTTGGCTCATAATGCCACAAGACTTTATTTGTCAAATGAGCCTTTCTTGTTAATAAGATCATGTGATTTCTTGTGTTCATGACGTGCCTTCATTTTTATTGTTGTTTCATGCAAATAACACACTAAGCACAACCTTTACCCACAAAACCACCGGTGTGTTTCCCTTTTCTTCCAAAATTATGCATGATCTCACATGTTCACAAAGATTTTTTGGGAATTCAAAGTTTTTGGTACGAGATAGAAATCATATTGGTGTTTGTCCAAACAAACAAGTTCTGGAAATTCAAGTGATTCCTTAGAAAGGTAACCATACACCTAAAAAACCTATAAAAAAACAAACAAAACAAAAACAAAAACAACATGAGGTGACTCCAAAGCTGAGTTTTATTTGAATGAATAATAAGAAATCATTTTGCATAGTCACATGAAAGCAAGGCTTACCGATCCTAAGTGCATGAGTTTGAAATGAAGAAAGGCCATCTTTGATAATCCTTTCACAAGGCTAAAATATATTCTTTAGAGTCCCTTTTTGAGCTCAACACATTTTTAAAAATAACCTTGGCTAGGATCACACCCTACACTGAGGGGCAAGTGCAAGAAAATTATCAATGATCAAAAGTGTCCAAACAAAGTTAGGGGGCATGAAGAAAAAAACCAAAGGGTCCAAAAGATTTGAGCTTACAAAAATAATTGATATGATGATGCTCAACCAAGTGAAGAAAGAAAAAACAAATGAAGAGCTCGAGCCCAACATTGAGGGGCATGATAGACCATTTCAGAAATAAATTCAAATGACAAAAGGTCAAGAAATAAGCACAAGCACAAGCACAAGCACAAGTGATCCTTAGTCTTGAAATCCCTTAAACACCTTTTTGAGCCTGCAAATATCCTATTCTTCATAACCAATAGCCAAAGCCTATGTTACGTGCCTAATCGAGCCCTTTCTAATCAAAGGCAAGCAATCTGGATCGGTAGGCAGTGCTTTCTTTTGCGAACCAAATCATTATTCGTGCAAATAAAATAAATGCTTTGAAAATCAGTTCTCTGTAACCCTCAAATTGAAGTTTGAACCTCTTGACCAACAAAATGTTATTTTATATTTTCACCAAAAGCAAAACAAAAGGTTTTCATCACTTATGAAAACTTGTCCATAGGAATCACTTGAATTTTTTCAAAACGAGTTTGCTTTATACCAATGTCAAAATGATTTCTGTGTTTGGAATAGCTTTGAAATTCCAAAAATTCTGAATGAAAACAACCCCTTGTCAAAAACCAAATCTTCCTTCACATAGCCTCATCCCCAAAGAAAAAATCAAATTTAACACTTAGAGGCATGATTAAGCTGGGGGGCAATCCAAAAATGCATAATAGGGCTGGCTTCATGATTCCCTTTCTAAGAAAATAAAATGTGGGGTAGAGTTGACGACTCTTGAGATAAAGGTTGGAGGACAAAAGTATGATGATATCAAACCCCTCTCAGAGGTCAAGATCACAAGATGTGACTCGAGTAAGCGAGAGCAAGAAGGCCATTAAAGTTTGCTACCAAGACTCAAGCTTTTGAGAAAAGAAAGACTTCATTGAAGAAAATAGGGACCTATATTTCTCAGGTAAGTATACATGCATATTGATCATAATGCATTGCTTTCAACATTGATATTTCGGTGTTTCACCATTATCTTTTGGGTAGTGCGTTTTCTAACCCAACCTCCTTTCGAGTGTGCCTTTAAGCCCTCATTTTTTTTTAGTGCGCTTTTAAGCCACCATCTCTTAGGTAGTGCTCTTTCGAGCCCTCACTTCCTTTCGAGCCATCATATTTTAGGTAGTGCATTTTTTAACCCTACCTCTTTTCGAGTGCGTCTTTGAGCCCTCACTTACTTTTGAGTGCGCCTTTGAGCCATTACCCCATTTTAAGTGCACCTTTAAGCCTCATCTCTCGGGTAGTGCATTTTCTAACCCTACCTCTTTTCGAGTGTGCCTTTGAGCCATTACCCCATTTTAAGTACACCTTTAAGCCTTATCTCTCGGGTAGTGCGTTTTCTAACATTACCTACTTTCAAGTGTGTTTGAGCCCTTATCTTTCAGGTAGTGTGTTTCCTAACCTTACCTCCTTACAAGTGCGCCTTTGAGCCCTTGTATCCCTTTGAGCCCTATCTTGTCATCTCTTCAAAACATTCTTCCACTTGGGTAGGTCACCCATTACAGTGAGACGACCATTCTTTAACCTGGGTAGGTCACCCATTATAATGAGACCATCCTTTTTTTTCTAGGTAGGTCACCCATTACAATGAGACCATTCTCCATGTTTTTTTACGTGGGTAGGTCACCCATTACAATGAGACCATCACCTGGGTAGGTCACCCGTTACAATGAGACCACTCTTCCTTTTTTTTCCCCTTGGGTAGGTTCCCATTACAATGAGACCATTCTTTTTTCTAGGTAGGTCACCCATTACAATGAGACCATTCTCTATGTTTTTTTACCTAGGTAGGTCACCCATTACAATTAGATCATTCTTTCATATTGTTGCTACCTAATTTTTACCCATGTTTTTGATAAATTTTCAGGAAAAAAAAACCAAAAATAGCAAAAACCAACGAAAACAAAAAAAAATATGTTTTTAATATATTTGCATTGTTTTTAGCATTTTAAGCGTCATCTCAAAAGAATTTAAATTTTAAAAGGTCTTTTGAACGCGTTCAACTTTTAACACGTTATTTTTAAAATTATTGATTTTTCTCATTGAGGCGACGTTGATATTGCTTGTTTTTTTAAAAAAAAAAATCAAATACATATGTTTTACTAAGCATTTGGGAAAAAAGAAAAAAGAAAAAAATAGGGGGGGAGGGGAAAACCTAAACCTAAAACCTATCTCTTTGATAGAGGTCGGCGACCTCTCCTTCCTTTGAAAAAAAAAAGAAACCAGAGAGATCTCTCTCAGCAGCCACCCCTGTTTTGGCTCCTGCCATCTTCCCCTCTTTCCCTGTTGAGAGCCGCCGCCCCCCTACCATTTTGATTTGGAGGCTCCCAAAACCAGAAGCCACGGCCAAGCCTTTCTTTCCTTATTGAGGTTGGTCATCCCCCTCTCATGTGGCAAAAACCCAGAGAACCAAAAGAGCCACTAAAGCCCGGCCACAACTTCCTCTCTTCCCCATTGCCACCCTTCCTTCTCCCACAGAACTCACCAGACTTGACCTCCCACCAACAAAACCAGAGAGAACCCCAGCTCTTCCCCACACAGGCTCTTCATTCCCATGTCTCAAACGACCGAGAGCATCCTCATTTCCCAATTTGTTCCCTCTCCTGGTCATCAACGGAACAACCTCACCACAACTCAGCCTCCCTACAGACTGATCTTCACTCAGTTCCCTTCCTTTTCCACTCACAGTGGCCATGGACGGCCTACGGATGAACCACTGAACCGCTCTATCATCCAGCAGTAGCGGTCAGTCCCTTGAGTCGATTCCCCCCTGAGTCCCATCGTCGCGTGTGCAAACACGCCACCAGCCACGACAACTTCTTCTCTCATCTTCAACCATCCAGACGGTAACAAGCAATGGCAACGTTGAACCCTAGAAGAAGAAAGGATTAACGGAGGGAGATAGTGGCAGATCTAAAAGAAAAAAGGGAAAACAAAAGTGAAATCTACTGCTTTTGTTTTTTGGGTTGCCTTGCAGGTGACTGTGAGATCCACCGTCGGTATGAGTAGGTAGAGAAGAAGGAGACACTCCCGATCCACCAGTTTGCTGGTCTTTACCGACGACGGCATGTGGATCAACACGCCGCCAATGGTGGTGCTGCATGAGATCCACGCGCTGCCAATGGTGGTGGTGCATGAGATCCACACGCCGTCACTGTTCCTGCAGATCCCAAAAGATGTTCCCAGCAATTCCTGGAGTTTTTGGTGTTTATTTTGTAATTTTTGAATTGTATTTGATTTATTTTGAATTTTTTGTTATTTTGTAATATGTAAAAATGATGTGAGAGCAAGCATACTAAAAAGCGATGTGTGTGTGTTTTGTGTATTTTTTTATGTATGTTTTGTAAATGTTAAAAAAAAATAAAAAAGACAAGAATATAATGTATTAATTTGCATATGGCTAAGTATTTTAAGTACAAATAAAATCATGTTGTATTTTCCATGAAAATATAAGAACATGTTTCTACATATATTTTTGGATTTAATAACTGATTTATTAAAGCCTTAAGAATTTGGATAATATTTTTAAAATCACATCAACTCACGAAGTAGCTTACCTCAGGTAGGGTGCGCTAGGGGTATTAATACCTTCCCTAGCCACAATCAGTCCCTTACCCTCAAATCTCTGACAAAGACCAGTATATTCGGGTTTCCTAGTAACCTTCAATCAAATACTAGGTGGCGACTTATCAAATCAAACAAACAAACAAAAAATCACCATCAACGCCGCACAGGGGACGTACGACACACCTGGATAGGTCACTCATTACAATGAGACCACTCTTTCTTTTTTTCATTTGGATAGGTCACCCATTACAATGAGACCACTTCAAAACCTTCATATTTTTTCCACTTGGGTAGGTCACCTATTACAGCGAGGTCACACACACATTTTCTTTGGTTTTAGTTAAAGGAGATTGTCAGAAGGGATCTCAGGTTAACCCAACCACACAAGGATTTTTAGCTTTGGTTAAAGGGAGTCGCCTTTTGGTTCTGATTAAAGGGAATCGTCAGATGAGATTTCAGGTTAACCCAATTAAAGATAGAATTTAAAGGATTGCCAGATCGGGATCTCAGAACAACCAAGTTTGTTTAGTTTTGATTGTTAGTTCATGGTTGAAGAGAATTGTTGCAAAGACAAAGCTTCAAATAATCCAAGCTTTGAGAAAATCAGTATTGAAAGATCAGTTTTGTTTATCTTTACAAAACTTACTACGCAAAATCTTTGCTTCATAAGCATTGTAAAGAGGAGGGCAACTGTCATAACCCATTTTTAGGTTATTTCCAAATTCATTTCTTTCAAAAAAAAGAAAAGAAAGAGAAAAGCATGACGCGGTGCCATTTTAAACGGCACTGTGCATGTTCTTCTCCCCTACGAATGCAGAGACAAGGGAGAAGAAGATTTTTGAAATGTTTTTTCCCACTCTCTCTCTCCCCCCCTAACATAACCCATACCCTGCCACCATCATTGAAGAAACAGAAACTCATGCCCGGCTACCTTACCCTGCCACCATTATGGAAGCAACAGAAGATCCATGTCCGACCACCTTACCCTGCGCTTAGACAGGGTAGGGTGGCCCTCTCCCTCTGCCTCCTATAAATACAGGGGGAGAACTAGAGATCGGGGGGGGTGGGGTGCAATTTTTAGAGACAGAGAGAAAGCATAGGGGAAAAGGGCCTAACTTGAGGGAGATAAATAAAAAAAAAACAAACGCTAGGGGAATAGAGATAAGAAACCAGACAAAACAAAGGAGAAAAGAACGAAAAAATAGAGGGACGACTTGAGAGGAAGCAGAGGAATTTTACACGAGAACAGGGGGGCACCACCGCCTACATTTCTCGGCGCCGCCCCAAGAACCGCCTTGAGCCACCATAGACAACATCCACACCAGTAGAAACAGAAGAAGAAACAGAGAAGCAGTGAGACAAAAGCGGGGGGAAGAAGAAACACAGAAAAAACAAAAAGAAAAAAAAAGAACCGCCGTATGGAATTCCCTGCCCGCCGCACCTTTCTTCCTCTCCACCGCCACCAGCAGCACCGCAGGTCAGCCTCTCTCCTCCTCCTCCCCTCCTGCTCCTCCTTCTTCTTCTTCTACTCTGCCACACTAGCAAGCTCCATTGTTCACATGAACAGTGGAGAGATCCTCCACTATTTGCTAGGTCGGGTAGCCGGCCAAGTAAAAAAAAATCAAAAAAATATTTTCAAAAATTTGTGATTTTCTCGCGTGTTTTTCTATCCATTTTGATTAATATCGGTTTGTATTTTTATACCATAAAGATACGAATATGGTATTGAAATACCCGGTTTTCATCAAAACGTTGCAAAAATTATAAAACAAAAAAAAGTCTTGTTTTCATGCATATAGCCATGTCTCTCGAAAAAAATTCATATCGTATTTTCATACAACAAAGAAAATTTCAAAAAATGTTAGCATGCATTTTGGCTTTAATAACCAGTTTATTAAAGTCACAGGAACTAGGCTAATATTTTTAAATAAACCCCAAAAAATATTTTGTTTTGTTTCAATATCTAGAATTACGAATTTAAACGTAAAATGTATTCCCAATATTAAAATGGTACTTCTTTTATAGACATTAGAACAGTTAGGTTTTTACCCGATAAGATAAGAATCTCCTTATTGAGGAGAACTTTTCTTAAACCTTAGACAGACTAACAACTAGAAAACACGACAAGACCTTAGATTTTTATCAAATAATTAAACAATGCAGCTTACCTTAGTTAAGGTGTAGTTGGGGTGCTAATACCTTCCATTTACGCAACCAGTCCTCATACCCGATCTCTGATAGTAGTTGGGGTTTCTAGTGACCAAAATACTAGGTGGCGACTCTCATTCCTGCTTTCCATGGATAAAAGACAAGAATTCTTTGTCTCCCCATATTTGCCAAATATATAATATACATGAGAGTGGACGATCGTTGCGACGCCGCACACGTGCTACATAAATAATCATAGTTAGGCTACATCGAAAATTCTTGAATAATGAAATCATTCCACAATAAAATTAAAAGAAATTATCTGTGATACGAGAAACATCACTCTAGATTTGAAGAAATTGACTTCTTGAAGGGTAGTCGTCTCTTGCATAAATTGTTCTACTTTTTTTACTCCTCCAAGGTGTTGCCTCCTTCTCTCTATTGTATTGTGTCTAGCATGTCTTTGTGTTCCTTTTGTTCCCCATCTAAGCACCTATTATAATTGAGTTTATATACCTTTAGTGTATCTTTTAAAGACATGGAACTCATTTTCCTTATTTGCCAGGTATTTTTGCTTAGGTTGTGGGCTGATTTAGAGGAAGTAAACTTGTGAATTACAAATTCTCTATTTCTAGAAAAATTGCAGCCCTTCCAATTCATCTTTCCAACTCATATGGTATTGCATTTTTATAACTTTTAGAATTCCATGTATTGACCAAAAACAAAGATAGTGTTCGCTTCAACTTCAATTATTTTATTCTTATCTGGGTCATGAATATTAATTACCACTTGTATCCATCTCTTTTTCTTTTTCTTTTCAAAGTGAGCTGCATAATTCAAGTTTATCATAATAATAGTAGCCTTTACTTTTCTAAAGATAAATTACAAAAACCTTATTAAAATATTAAAAAAAATCTTACTTCGGACACAAACTAATGACATTTGAATTGAAGATTTTCCTGTCTGATTTCAAATTCAAAAGTCTTGAATGTTCATGCAGGTTAGCAAATGTTTTATTCCTTGCAGAACTCTCTCCTTTGTTTCAATATTTCCCAGTAATCTCTTCTTATTTGGTCTCTGTTAACATTATCATCTATTTAATTAAATAAAAGAAATACAAGAAATGAACAACACGAAACCACATAATACAAAACTATTTTGCAAAAAAGATGAGACGATCGATGTTGCTTAAGTCCCCATAGACGGCCAGCAGATTTGATTTGAGAAATTGCCAAGGACTTGATATCCTTGCGTTCTTATCTTCAAGATCTCAAAGTCTGTCCTTCTGTATGGCTGCTGGGAACGATACCTTGACCTC
>Ga0307515_10015354_pt1 | contig 14114 bp, 10 predicted proteins | sample 17_EM_MG_FD_194513 | JGI IMG/M metagenome (GOLD analysis project Ga0307515, IMG submission 194513) | Populus trichocarpa ectomycorrhiza microbial communities from riparian zone in the Pacific Northwest, United States - 17_EM | ecosystem: Host-associated > Plants > Roots > Unclassified | place...
CGGACGATTGTCAAAGCACTCAGAGAGAGAAAAGCCTTTGGGACACTGTATGCCCAGGTACTTCAGGTGCGGGAGGACATTGGCACGCCAGATTTGAGAGGAGCACCATTGCTCCAACTGCTGGTGATTGGTCCCCCATGGGCCCCACGGAGGCCATTCATTTGTAGATGGTTTGGCGGCCAGTGACTCAAGAAATTTTTGGAAGGACGGTGAGGGATGGGCAATGCATAATACCAGCTCTTGTAGAGGGACCAGATACTTCAGCAGCTTGATTAAGACTTGTTCACTGCACTGAAATTTGAGGTGTAGGGCAGTGAGTTGGGAAATCCCCCCATCTACTCTGCATAGCTGACGTAGATGTTGATGCACCCTCTGTTCATCACAGTCATGAGATCTGAGCTCCATTGCTCTCATTTGAGGAACATGGAAATATCGGGATATGGTCATTGGGTAACCGTGATAAGTCAATTTCTTGCAGGATGGCAATTGCACCTCGTGCAGCTGAATTGCCTCCCAAAAACGAGGAAGCAGGATCGCACATTCCTCCAGGCATGGGAATCGTCTCCCAGCCATCCACTGGACTGAAGAGGCCCTGAGCTGTAGCTTCCGAAGAGTGCAGAGAAGAGGCAGATCGGTATTGGGCTCATAAATTGGGAGACGAAGACGATCGGCCTCAAATACCTGAAGCTGGGTAAAAGTAGGAAGAAGCTCAAATGGCCCATCAATATCTCTGCCACTGACAATAAGCACTGTGAGATTCTGCAAAACAGGGAACCAATGAGGTTGGAGAAAGTGAGTGCTGGCAAATGGGGAATGAAGTCTCAGCTCGCAGAGTGGGGCTTGGGTCGGAACGAGATTGAGGAGGCGAATAAATGAGGGAGATTGCGCGCATCCAGCTGCAATATGTAGCACCTTCAACACGTTCATTGGGCTTGCAGCATGAATGCCAAGCTGACTAGCCACGTTCTCAGGAGGAAATGAGGAAATGGTAAGCTCGTGCCACTGTTCGGTGCTTGTAAGAGCATTATGAAGTGAAGCAAAGGCTGGATCCTCATATGGGCCCTCGCGATCTCTCTTGGTGTCAATGACAACCTTCTTTGGATATGCTCGCTGCAACCAAGTGGAAACCCGTTCCATCTCAGTCCAGGTTCCAACCCTCACGGTGGACCATAGACTCGCAATGTTGGTAATAACAGACCGCCAATAGCGACAAACCGAAGCCAATTCACCAGATTTCATTTGATTCATTTCAATGCAATAGAGGAAAACCTCCCTCAAGAGTTCCACCGGGAGGTAGGTGTTAATATCAGCGCGGCCCAGAACTATAGTGTCATGTTTCTGATATTTCCGATGGCCTGGATCGAAGTAAAGGCAATAAATATATATCAGCCATTACCATGACAGACATCAGAGGCTTACGTTGTCTTTGCTTGACACGTTGAGCAATGGTCTCAGCTGGACCGATCGCGGACATAACTTGAACTTGGGCGGATTATTTTTGGGTGAGACGATGGCGAGCACACAGCTTGAGGTGCCAAGTTGGGCAAGCACCAAATGGCAAAGGAGAAACGTGTAGCGTGTAGAACGATCAAATACGGCAGGATTGCGCTTCAAGAGCGAAGCAGTCCGCGGCTCGTGGAACTGACCGGTGTGGTGGTGAGACAAGCAGTACAAACATGGGGCGAGTATATCATTACTCTCGTCACATCGCACTGAGGCTCAATTGTTGGCTCAATTAGTATGGCTCAATTATTGCGGCGCAATCGTTACGGCACCTTGTAAGCCTCCTGTTCGTCTGAATGGATGGAGTTTTTCGTCATGTTTGGTCAGCATGGGAATTAACCCGGCTTCCGACGCCGTCGGGTTGACTTGGACTCTAATCTAGACGCCCATGCTCTCCTGCAGCCGGTTGGTTGCTTCAATGTATACTTCGCTAGCGCGCAGATTAAATGTGCATGACGTCGGCCTATCGGAAGTCTCGGTCGACAATTAAGGCACAGGGCTAGGCACTATTGCAACGACCTGTGTACGGCTACCTCTATTGATCGGGGTCGATATCTTCCCAGCCTCACTTTTGAGGGGTACTTAAATGAATTAGCACCCTTCAAACGTTTGAGAGAAAAAGATCGAGGCCGTACGCCCTGATTGCCATTCCAGCAGCTTTGCTTCCACCTCGGTTTCATTTAGAATATTTTCTTTGTTTCCTCCTTTGTCCTGAAAGAAAGCCATGCGTTGGTGGTGGAGACAAAGCGCCCCAGGTTACGACGACCCACAAATAAGAAATATGAACCCAAATTTCTTTCCTGCGATGGAGCCTTCATCATCTACTGCGACTATATGAGTTGCACCTCGTTGCTCCCACTGGATCAGTAAGGGCCTTACCATATCCTCACTGGTAGCGACGACGACAAGGTCATGCTCACAGTCATTCGCCCAAGTGCTTCATCTCCTTGGGTCATAAATCAACGTTTCGTACCTCGCAGGTTGTGCTGATTCGGCTAAAAGGCTCGCTTTTCCGTCGCCCAACAGCATGCACAGAGTTTCGACATGAGAGATAGGACCCTGCTATGGGCCACGCGTTCTGAACAATTACAGAAAATAGTCGCTCCTCATCACCAGTACATCGTGAATTAGCGGAAATGTACACAGGCAATCTAGTCTCCAACACATCGACGGCACGTAATTACCAGCACCAGCAGCCCGCACTGGGGTCCGACCCGACCTCCCTTCTATATATCAGAACCTCTTCTCAACCCTTGCTAATTTTGCACGCGGTCTTCGATGCTACTTGCAAGAACCGTTCTCTCGCACTTGAAGCTTGAAGGGAACCACCTGGAGGACAACCCGCCGAACCGATACCTCCGCTCACTATCCCCGCCTACCACATTTACTGATATCCTCTGTATTCTCCTCCTCTCTGGCACCCACTGCAAGCGTTGCCCTACCAACCTGCTGGGCTTTCTTGTACAAGACCTTTCATTCGCGAAGACGTACTCAACTCTGATATCAGGACGCACCAAAACACGCGTCATGCCGTGGAGATTGGTGACGCTGAGTCACGAACTGTCGCTAAAACTTATTCCTCCTGGAACATCGTAAGTAGACTTCTGTCCTCTCCCCCCATCACAAGGTTGCATCCAATTGGCTTCCACTCTAAGCTCACATGTTTATTTAGACTGTGAATACTGTTCCCTGCGCTCAATACTCCACCAATTGCGGCCGCATTTCTGACAAATACACGACCCTTCTCCCGCTTTCGACCATACATGGCCACACCTTGCGGTGTCCTGGGCATGAAGGTTACTCCTCTGTCCAGACGGGTGTTACAGGCTCCTTAGCTACGGCCACGGCCACTACCTCGACCACTTACCACCAGCGGCGGGTATTTCTGGAGATCCAAAGAGGGCCTCTGGTGCGTATTCCTTCGCCTTTACCTATCTCCTCAACCACCCATCACTCATTCGTTTCTTCGGTCTAGCTGTCTTTCGCTGACATCCGATCCCAAGCCACGCTATCCTTCAACTAGTCCAATGCCCAGACATGCACCATTAGCAGCACCCATGCAGGCTATGGCAAACATATCATGCGCTGACATGAGTGTATCTCACCTTGTCGAATACACGCGAGGCATTTGCCAAGATTGTCACGACTCGAGCCGCCGTTCGATATTTCGATAACTCCCATTATATCGTCACCTCCCCCATAGGCACCCCTTCATCGTTGTCCTGGATATACCAAACCCTCGTGCTAATTTGGCACTTACCACCCCACCCTCTCCTCTCCAAACCACCGGCTGCCTGTATTACCGCCCGCGGCAGACAACAAAACCAAACAAATCGCCAAGTCCGTCAAGTGTGCGCACAACTCCGCCACGATTGCGATCCTGGTTACCCCCACCACACCACCATGGGTGGTACCGTTTACGACAAGTGGTTGCTCAACTGCTGTCTTTGCCTCATTCGCGTTCGTCGTTATATATCCACAACGACGCAATATTCACCATGGGTACACCCTACGCACATTTGCTGGTTGTCGGACAATAGGAGTTAGGGGATCAATTGAAGGACGACCCTACGCTACGTGACGTAACCCACTACCGAACACCCTTCCTACTTACCGGCCCTTGTCTGCCCGTTCGCTTGTACGTATTCTTTAACGCATAGGACGAGCGATGCCCCCTCTCGCGGGCCCTAGCTCTGCGTCTCTTGCACATGATGTAACTCTCTTCCTACTAGACCGCTAAGTTGCACTTACACCCCTCTGTGATCTAAAGCTCTCGCGCCTTATCCATTATTCCTCTTCCTGTCCCCGTTTAAATGAGTTTCCGGCTTACCCCCGCTTCCCTCATGGACCCTTGGCCCACCCGTACCTGATGTCCAGTATTCGTCGTTGCTTGTCATCTCGCGTAGTGGGGCTCCTGTTGTTACTGTTGAGATATAGGCTCCTCTGTTCTGCATCCAGCCAGCCTACTCAAGCAAGTGGTGCTCACCTGGCTGGCCTCGGCGCTGCTGAGCAGCGGGTTACCTAGAGTTGGCTGCGTGTTATCCCTTCCATCTTGCGCGGCATTACTAACGATTATTTGCGGTCCGCGCTCTTATCACAACACCTTGCCAAGTCTCCGACAGCACAACAACCACTCCAATGGATTGAAGGGAGCATATTATTAAAATTACAGCTTCAATAACACAAGGTAGGTCGATCAGGGTCATTCCATACGTTTGCAGTAGCAAAACTGAGAGAGTGGTCAGTAATGGAGCCGTTTAGTGCAATCATATGCGAACCTTGGATCAGGAGGGAACTCGTCCTCAGTTCCGATAAGTTCTATAACTTCGTCGTCGCCATCTTCGCCGCACGCTATGGCATTCGACAGTGCATGCCCCGCCGCTTCTCGGGACGCCACCATTCTCACCATCGCCTCGTTCAAATCCACATGACTCTTCCGTCCAATCATGCGCCATGTCTGTACCTTTAGCACACGTAGCTTCGGGCATAAAGCGGGCTTAGCATTTCTTCCCGTCTTCACTAGTAACCCGTCCCAAAATTTCTTGCCGAGAACGGCCTTCGTGCCAACACGGAACTCCTCTAGTCGGGTAAGGTGTCGGAGTGCAGCAAGTATACCTTGATCCGAGGCAAGGGGGTCGTACAGCGTGAAGGAAATGGGATGAAGCATCTCTGGACTGCCGTTGAACCACTGGACGAGCTGTCTATTCCCTATTGGTGGGCCCTGGAGCTTCAAGTGTCGTAGTTTGGGCGCTGCAAGGCAGATGACATGCTTGTCGTCTAAAGGCGGTGCTATTTCGAGATGCAGGAGTTCGGGAAAGACAATGCTGTGTGGTGCCGGTGGTCGGGAAGTGTGATCTGTGCTACTAGTTTGACGAACTACAAGAGATAGTAATCTTGGCGCGTCGAGATAGGCAAGCTTGGCCAACTTTGTATCACTCAGGCGGAGCGAGCGAAGGTTGAGAAATGTGAGTTTATTGTTGGGGTTGATCGCGATATCCTCTACAGCAAGATGCTGAAGCACCGTGCCCCATTCGTGAATGTGCTGGAAGCTTGGCTGCCCACTTATGCCGATAAATGAGCGTAGTTGACCCCAGAATGATGAATCAGGCGCAACGAGGGAAGCAACAGTTTCATCAACAGGCGGATCGTGTTGCCAATTGAAGTCGGAGATCCCCCTCATGTCGATGGAACGCAAATGCGGAGTCGGATTAATTCGGATGGTGTCGAATAAAGGGAGGAAAAAGGAGTAGTCAGAAACCTTGAGCGGTTTTATGAGCAATTGCTGTAATTGAATAGGCCCATCGTTTTCAAGAGCCAGGGGCAACACATCCCTATTTCCGAGGTGGAACGAGCCGAGTACGAGAGAGCGCCATCGGCACCATAACCCGTCCTCAACGAGAACTTGGAGAGTTTGGAAGAACCGGGTGGATTCTGGTTTGTACACATGGATCCAGATGCTCAATGGGCGACCTTTAGACCGCCCGAGAAAGCAGCGAGCTACTTGAGGGGTGGGGCAACGGATATAGTTGGCTGGGACAGCAGAGCTGGAGGCGTTATGGTCTTCGGCGTGTATGGCAAGCCTTGACCAGAGGTCTGGGCACGCGAGCGAAATCTCCCTCCACAAATGGCAGACTCGACTAAGACTGAGGGGAGAATGTCCTAGCTCGATGTGGCCGAGAAAGATCTCGCGGAGCAGCTCCGCGGGAAGACGCTTGATAGGGGCAACGGAGCTCCGTAGTTTCTCCTTCTCCGCCGACAGCTTGGCGAGCTCAGATTCCATCGACGATATTCTCTCCATATACTCTTTCCCAGTAGAGCCCATCCTGAACCGTACTCTCTCTTTTAGTTCCTGCATCGCCTGCTTAGCGTCGTCCATTGCCTTCCAAAGTTTCGCGTGTTTTTCGCGTGCCGCCTTTAATTCTTCCTCAAATGATTGCTCGACCTCACGAATAGCAGCGCATTTCGATATATTAACTGCTGTGATTTGCTCTCGAATGGCTGAGCTCCGCCGTTCTAGCGCGTTGATGAGTTCGTTGGTGCGTGCCAGCTGGGCGTACGTTGCGGCGTCGTAGAGATCCGTCATTGATAACACCGATTGTTATAGGTCCTCGGTAGTATACAAGTAAGGCGAAGCGTTTGGTATAGTGGATCGTTTCTAAGTGAAATGCGATGAGACGGTCAAACCCTGGAAAGAGCGGGCGCTCGGAAACGCACAATGTATTCTCTCAAATGGCGATTTCCATAAATTATCCTCTTCAAGTCGGTCAGATGCCGTCGCGTGTAGGTACCCAAAGTCGACTGGGATCGTGTAGTCCAACCGCTCAACAAAGGATCCCTCTTACCGCCCCACCCAGCTAGCCATTGTTGTAAACGACTTCAAAGGGAAACCGATGCTATTGAGGGACTATATATATACCCGTTGAGCGACGCTGCCAGCTGCTTGGTTTCGCTTTCAACGCACCAGAGATACACCACGTTCACCCTCAGCCTGCTCATGCCCTCTGAGAGAGATGTGGTGATCAATACTGGAAGAATTAATTCTTCTCCGCGATGTTTGTATCTCCCGGAGGCTACAGTTTTGCCGACGTCCACAAACGGCGCAATGAAACCCCGGCCTCCCAAAATCCGAAAGCCAACGTCGTATACTCCAACTTGTATGTACCCCTTAGAAGCAGTGGGCCGAATTTATGGTCAGGAGGGTGGTTGCCTATTGCCTAAATGATCCGCCGACCTCGGCAACCCTTTACGCACGGAGATTGCCATACCACCAAAGGCATCTAAGCTCCACACCAACACCTGCACAGCGGAGCGCTCACGGATCCAATACCTCCCGGCCTCCTCAAATGTGGAATGTATATTCGACGTTCTGACGGCGAACACCCATTTATATCCCATACTCCCGATACTGGCGGCACACCCCCCCGTGTCCAGTCCGCCTCCCTCTCGACCTCTCTTCCCACAGAAACGGCTTCCGCAGCCTAAGCGGCTTGCCCCTCTGACGATTTCGACAGATTGGCGCTCTTGATTGACTTTTGAAGGCTCGGCTCTATCGTGCCACGACCCACTCTTGGTAGCGGGGCACTACCCCGTTCGACCTCGACGGACCTTCGCTCAATCACTCAAACTTACCACCAAAATGTGGTACGACCCAGCTCCCACGGTGGATTACCCGACCACGTTCGTTGATATTTATGAATTTCTCAACCTGGCGATGTCTTCCCGCAGCTTGACTACATGCGCACAATCAAAGATTATCCACAGGGTTTTGTCCACACCAAAATCAGATCGCGGACTAGGCATTGCATTCGCTTCTGAATCGACATCGGTTTTGCCCGAATTTCGCCGCCTGACGAGCTTGCCAGGGAGACTGGTTTACGGGGCTAGAGGTGCTGACTACTCTCTTTCACTGGCCTCACTAGCTCCGGTGCTATTGATTTTATTTTCGGCTTGGTTTCTGACGGAATATTCAATACCTTCTACGTTTCTGACCGTTTGCTATGCCAAACCAAATGCCGGTCACACGCAGTCTTGCAGACCGAGCCTCCACGTATTTTACAACCTCTGATTAGCCTCATTTCTCGGTTTCGATGTTCCTTGTCTCATGCTACTCTAGTGCTTCCTGATCTGATACGCGTTTTGAGTTTTGTCTACTATATAAGACAGTACCAGTATATCCTAATGAGAAAGGGTTTTATTTTCTGATATTTCCCTGTTTGTCGTGTCATGGTTGTCACCTCGCAAAGTCACAAGGGGGACGACAAAGCAAGCACCCGACCTCGAACACCGATCCGCAAGTGTATTGCCTTTATATTCTCCAGTATTACAGACCTCTTGAATATAGAAGGCCAGTTCTGGGCGCTTCGCTCAATTTTTACCATTTTATCTCCGCCGTTCCTGATTCTCGCTCCTGCGGGCCATCGCGTTACGCGCGGGTGGCATGGAGCGAGAATTGTCAGCCTCCGCCGGCGGGCGCAGAGATTGCCAACTGGTTCCCTTCGTTTGTGAGGTGTAGAGAGATATTTATTGATGCTCTTTTTTGGGAGGGTGAGGTATATTCCTGGTATTAGGAAACGAGCCAGGAGTGGTTGAGGGAACCGTTGCCAGTTAGGGGAGCGTTTAATGTGCATACCATAATAGAAAGTATTTCACAGTTTCTGAAGGGCTGTTGTCGATAATCTTGCTCTCGGTTCTCACCGTTTAGCTGAGTGTTTGATTTTCCAAACGTTAATTACAGTGGACTTTGGTTCCTCAGCCTCAGACATTTCTCCTTGAGTTTCATCTTTTTGTACTACTCAATCACTGTATAAAGAATTTTTGATTCAGAGATGATCCAAAGGATGATACTGCGCTCAGTAATTGATTTAAAGACCACGTAACATCCAGCATTGCTCCACCTTTCAACCTCACGCAGTATAGATATATAATACAGGAGATATCAATCTCGTGACACTCTAATGGGACCTGCTGTCAAACGTTTATTTACCCAGACATCAGTGGAGCATGCACCTGCCATGGAGATTGAACCCATCTGGTAGGTGTTGTTCCTGAGAGTTTCGCTTTCGGGCCCGAACGAAGGTGACTTAAGTTTGTCCAGGGGGGGGTGAGGAATTACGAGAGAAAAGAGTGAGACGAATTATATCTAGACCGGACACTGTACATCGTGTACAGTGATCCGTAAGTACTGAATGCAGACACTGCACCATCGGAGTGTAACCAGGACTGGTGTGGCAGACCACATGGACTAAATCAATATCGGATCGATCGAAAGCGGAGCAAGTAGGAGAGAAAGAAGGAGAGGAACTTGGCCGTGATCGTATGGGTCATGTGAGTTTATTGGGCTTATCAAAGAACTGCGTGAGGGAAGGGCAGTCAGGAAAGGGAGTCTCGTCAATATACGAGTGAGAGACCTCGAATACATGTGGATGCTTCTCGGTACCATGTGCACCTGCCTAGAGTCCCGTGATATTAATTGCAAGTTGCGTGTATCGGTGATCGATTCTGAAGGGAAGTCAGTTGGAGCAGTAACCTCGGCCTCACCGTGGTGCGTCGGTGAATATCGAGAGGTGTGACACGCTATGGGAGGTGTGACCCAACCGATCGGTTGCTCATGTCGGGAAGGGTTAAACGAAGGCTGCGTAGAGTTTGGTTCTAAGCGAGCACGTCAGTACAAGCGAACAACCCTAACACCACCCAAGGGGCTTGCAAAGGACTAGAGTGGCGGCGTTGCGGTTGAGCAGACGGTGAATGCTAGAATGAAGGCTTCATGAAGACGAGATCGACAAGAGTGTTTGGGCAACATATGACTCGATGCCATTCGATAGTCTAACATGTGAAAGTAAAATAGAGACATCAAGGCGAAAGGTAGACCCACAATCTATCAACTGGGCATGGCCGTAGATACCTCCAGGCAATGACCCGTGCAGGCAAAAGCAAGAAAAGAGGACATTTACATAGAAGATGGTATACCTAGTAATGGACCAATAGTAAACCTATGGGATGATATTGTCAGAGACGGTTCAAAGCTCAGAAAAATCAGAAAAGAAGATCAGTAATCTCAAGTGGAATAGAGGATATGTGTCCGTGAACACATGTGAGCATCGCCCGTTCAGCAGAATGGAATGGAGCTCATCATACACCAAGTTCGGACGGTGACTCACCAAAGACAACGCGACGGACACACGAACAGGGGACAAATAAGGGAATTCGACGGTCTAGAGCTGGCCTCTTCTCCCCCCTCTCCATCTTTATCATCTCATCACCAATAAACGCGCCTTGTGTGAAAGGCATCAACATCCACCCAAAACTGAACCGCCAATACAAGGAAAGGACTAGCCACTATACAGTCCGAGTTTCCTCTGCGTTGAAATGGTCGCATGCAAACTGTCCCACCTTCGCTCTGTCCGTCCCCAAGGCTATGAGATTCCTCGGCTGGGTACGGTGACCTTGACACCCTCAGACATAATGAAGAATACGGTAGACGAGTATCCATACCTCATCGTGGGCCCGTGGACCGTATCCTCGATACGTCCGGCCCGCCAGCGGCGATCACGTCCTGGGGCCCAGCGAGCAGCCAACCAACGAGGGTCCGGTTTGAGCGCCACGCGGAAGCCAACACCGAGGATCCATACGGGTAGCATAAATCCAGTTGCCTAGCTCGCGGAAGACTCTGCGAGGAGCCTGCGAGTTGTCCCTCGCGTATGATGTTGGGGTTTTTCCCGTCTACTTGCAGGCGAATATGCTCAGTCCTTCTGGTAGTATGTTCGGTGTGGTGAATCGGGTACGGTCAGAAAGGAAAGTTCGGCCGACGCTGTGGAGAAGGAGCAGGTCGCCTTCTTCCTCTTTGTTCTCTCTGCTTGGGCACAGGTGAGAGAACAGGAGGCAGGACGGAGTTCAGGATGGGGGTCGTGGTTGGTCCTAATGCATGGGCCGTTGCGTTGACGAGGAGGGACGATTGGGGGCGGGATAAGGATTTATCCGTCGGGAGGAAATAGGCACCGTGCTGAGCTATGAACAACCCGAAGACGTCGCACAAATCCTTCTCTACACGCTGACCATCTGAGGCGCATGGCGATCGCCCGTCGAAAGGAAGGTGACAAAATTCGAGAACAAAGGACGTGAAAGGTGTCACCATGCGTCGTTATTTATATTCGTTACAGTGATCGCCTTGGCCAGTCCTGCTTATTACGGGTGTCGTCGAGAGAGAGAGAAATCTATATTTTTCTGCATTACGGGACCAAGACACACCTGCCTAGCAGCCTACGAACCCGTGCGCAGGGGATGTGACGAGAGGGGTTTGTTATTTACAAGATGGGTTACAGGTATGGTCTCTAGGGTGTACTGCCTGGTTGGGAGTATAGCGGGTGTCGTCGAGCGAGTTTGGACCGCGATAGAAAGATGTAATATGCATTTGGCACGAATTATATTAAGACCATGACACCGAGCATGCAGACCAGAAACAATGTCAGTGTCTATATTCTGATAAAAAGAATTTCTCTCTATACTCTAGTTCGAGTGCAAGGCATAGCTCGAAGTGAGAATGCCCTTGCGTTTTAATCCTCCGATGTAAAGAGGCTCTAAACGGGCGCATTTTCTCTAGGTTCCCGCAGTTTACGGCGCTCGGAGAAAGCCATGGAGCAACCATTCAGTACTCAGGCTCCACCCAACCACCACACCGGAGAGCCCCGATCGTGCGTACTCGTAGCGCCAATATGCACTACTCGGTGCTACCTTTCTATCAACCCAGTTATCTTTGTGCGGATTAATTCGCGGTTATCTAATTATACCCTATGTTAATTCCCAACTGGCATCATATCACTCCTGGGCACACTACAAGACAAACTAGGTGTCCTGTGATCGTCCGAGGCAATGTCCGGTGTGTCCGGTGTGTCCGGTGTGTCCGATCTCCGCTCTGTGTCCGGCCTCTTTCATAGCCGGTCAAACGGTCACAACCCCCGCGGTCTCCTTAGTTATAAGGTTCACCCCCAATTCCTACTACATTATTCCCCCAATTCCAGTCCATAGTAATTGTTGATATGGTTGCACCTGGTCTTCAGCTCCCCGAACGTCCAAACCTAGAAAAGTTCATCAAGCATGGAAAACTCACGATGCCCTATAATTTTCCGTTTCACAAGCAGCCAATCAAAGGTCTTTATATAATTTATCAACTCATCCTGCTCCTGGTTGCTGTGCCATTGTGGGTCCTTCGTTACGCATTGCCGAGCTGGAGACCGCGCAGGTCTTGGAGTGTCAGCCAAGCAGTCGGGGTACGTGCTTGTTCACCTTATATTCTTTCATTTCCTCTCGGAGACTTACCCCCATTGCTTTGCTTCATACGAGAAGATCCGCTATCTGCGCCGGCTATCGACAATTGGCCAGAGGATTGGCGTCTCGGGGAGGACGCACCAAGACTATAGCGTCCTTCAACTTCCCCACATCAAGGACCACACTGGTTTTGTGCTCATTCCGGGTGCTGCCCCTGACCTTGTCGTTGGGAGCATCAAAGTATATGCAGATAAGGCGGGCGTTAAACCGGAGACAATCATAGGTTATTGGTTCGGCGATGCGCTGGAAAAGCGACCAGCTCAGGAGGGTGAGGTGGTGGTGATGAACATGCACGGCGGAGCATATATTCTGGGTACTGCGCACCCCAAGGATTTGACCGCTAATATTCCGAAGGGGTTCGTCAGTTACGGGACGCAAACGGGTACGATAAACCGGGTATTATCCATCGAGTATCGACTCTCTGCCTCTCACCCATTCAAGCCCAGTTGCCCATTCCCTACCGCCCTCCTTGATGCGCTCTCTGGATACACCTACCTTCTCGCCCAAGGCTTCAAGCCACAAAATATCCTCTTCTCTGGCGACTCAGCAGGCGGAAATCTCGCGATTGCCCTCACGCGGTACCTCATCGACGCCAACCTCCCCTCCATCCCACCTCCGTCAGGAATCATCCTCACCTCGCCCTGGTCGGATTTGTCGATGCAACACTATAGGCCGGGAGGGTCTTCAGATACAAACTCGGACTCCGACTACATTGACAATAGTACATTAGGCAACTACGCCCTCGTTGGCTTTATTGGTCCGCACAACCCGCGGGAGTACCTATATAACCCGTACATCTCACCCGCCTCACCGTTCCTCCCAAAGGAGGTGCAACCGTTCGACAAGAGATGGCCGAGGACGATGATCATCAGCGGGGGAGCAGAGGTAATGTTGGACGAGATCAAAAGTCTTAGGCATGTTATGGAGGCCGGAGGCATGGAAGTCAAGTGGCTTGAGGTCGAGGATGCGGTCCATGACTTCTTTATCGCCCCCGGCTTCTCCAAGCACTCGAAGCGGGCATTTGAGGAGATCGTACAGTGGGTTAAGGAAGGGTTGGAGCGCAAGTAGTTAGTAAACCATCTCAGGCCCTGATTATCAATAGCAAAGTTTGGAGTGAGCTCTGTAGTTTTCTCAAACTGGGTTTGTACCTCAATGGAATTAGAGGGGCTGGCGTTTCCATACCTGGCTGTGTATTCAGAGTAGAAGGTCAAGCAGAAACCGAATAACTGCATTAGTGAAATCCTCATAGGATCCAGTTACCTGGTTAAGGCACAGTATTGTGGCTCGGAATTTGAGAAAAGAATGGTCAATGACTTCACGGTAGACTGTATCACCCGAATAAATATCGGACACCGAATGGACCATATAGGTTGATCCACCTGAGATGCGATGGTCCTTCATACAATTTCTGCGCAAAGAATCTATTCAAGCGAGCACGAGCAGGCGGACAAGGGACTGTCAGCAGGGAGGACATGAATCGAGACAGTAGTGGGTTCACGGTAAGTGTACGCACATCCTTCTCATCGCATAGTCTATCGTAGCACCCACCCATCCCCATATTTTTGTCAATCGAAAAACAGCGAGCGGGCGTACAGTGTCCGTTCGTTGATTCGGACATATCGGGCTATGCACTTATTTATGTTTGGCCATCCCACAGATCAGCGCTTGCACCTGCTGGTCTCACCCATATATTTGTATTTTGCGTTTAGAGCGTGGGCAATGTCGGCCAATCACCAAAGACCCGCGGACAGGGTCCCTGATATGACCACATGCTGGGAATTATTATGGAT
>Ga0307515_10015355_pt1 | contig 14114 bp, 9 predicted proteins | sample 17_EM_MG_FD_194513 | JGI IMG/M metagenome (GOLD analysis project Ga0307515, IMG submission 194513) | Populus trichocarpa ectomycorrhiza microbial communities from riparian zone in the Pacific Northwest, United States - 17_EM | ecosystem: Host-associated > Plants > Roots > Unclassified | place...
ACAAAGCTCGAATTTTTTTTAGTTTTTTGGAGTTGTGAAAGTACGGAAAGAGCCCCGGGGGTTTGGGGATTTTGCAAACAAGGACAGTTTGCAAAGAGGGAGAGAGGAGATGATAAATGTGATAGGGTAAAAGCTGGGTTTTTGAGTTACTTTTTTGAGTAAAGGAATTTTAATTAGGTATGGAGGAGTAAGTGTGAGAATGATTGATTTGTTTTTTTATTTTGATTTTTTCTGTGTTGATTGAATTTTTTTAGGATAATTACATTTTAATCCCTATTAATATAACGATGTTTTATTTTAGCTCCTATAAAGTTTGAGTTCTTGATAATAATTCAATATTGTAATTGCTTGTGAATAGATAAAGACACATAAATATATTTGTTAAATCTTGCCCAACGGATTAGTTCATGATTCCAAACTTGATTAAGATCAAGTTTTTAGTTAATTGGACGAGAAATTAATCTGAACCCGATCAAGTTTTTAATAACCTAATTAATCAAATTAAACTTAGATCAGGACAAAAAATAATATTATTATTTTAATAAAAATAATTAGTCTCAATCAACCTAATGTTCGAAGCATTTTTTTTAACCAATCCTTGATTCAGAATTGACATTTATGCATCCAAGTATTGATTTGTATACGGTAAAATGTTCATGGTTTCCTCAAGTATGTTGATGTATCTTTATGTATGTGTTTTTGCTTGGATTAAAAAAAAAACAACAAATTTTTTCCGCCTATCCTTGTTTCTTTTTTTTTCTATTTTCCCAGAGGTTCTTTCTATGAAATTTTATATATAATATTATCATTCAAAAAATTATCAAGAGTGAGGGGGAAAATGATGAACAAGAAAATTCAAAAAATGGTTTTTCTAGTTGCTTGCTCATTTAACAACGGAGGTCAAATTGAGACTTTTTGAAAACTATGAGATAGATATTAAGAAGTTTAAAGCCATAGGGATTAACTTGAACATTTTAGAATCTATAGGGAGTGGAATAAAGTTTACCCTTTTTCATAAATTATTGTTTGAGCTTTCGAAGTGCCTAGTGAGGAACGAGGTGACGGGCAGGTTTGGTTTATGGTATGGGCTATTTTTGGGTTCGATTGGACTACTTTTTAGAGGGATGGTTCCAACTTCGAAGGACTTTTGATGGATGCACGGGGAAGGGAGAATAATGGGTGATGATCTTGGCAGGGCATGCTCCTCCAACTTTATTCTAGTGTGTACCACCTGTTATTATGAAACTATTGTCAGAAGAAGCAAAAGGCTTTTTTTTAAGTAAATGTTGAGAGAAGTTTGTCATTTGTGCTCATCTTTATTATTAACATGAATTTCTACCAATCTTAAAAATAACAAGTAAATTTATTAACTTTGAGATTTATGAGACTCGAGTTAAAAATCTTTAGAAAACAAATATAAAGTCTGACCAATTAAGTTATATTTCTCATGATTCTTTTTATAGCATGTATTAGTATAGTGTTAGAAGGTCTAATCATATTTAAGACCTGAGTTAAAAAATTAGGTCTATTATTTTACCTAAAATAATATTATTTTAATTCTTTTTAAAAAAATTAAAATTAGTTTAAAGGGTATTTAAAAATATAGTTGCGGTTATTTTTTAAAATGTTCTTTACTTGTAAATATATTAAAGTAATATTTTTTTATTTTTTTAAAATTATTTTTGATATCAATACATCTAAAAAATATTAATTTGAAATAAAAAAAATTTAAGTTTTTTCAAAAATTCTTTTACGTTCAAAAGTAAATAATACTTTAATCTCCCGAGTTGCATGTTGGTGTAAGCAGCCGACCTGGCTGGTTATAGGCATGCTTTTTATCTTTTGATGTCACAAAATTATCTCCTGGACTTGGATCACAATAGGGACGAAGAGCAATGATTTGGTAATAGTATCTGAACCACAAAGCTATAGTTGGGCTAGGTCTGAACAATTTTGATTGTTGTCGTAAATGGCAATGGCAAGGCTATCTGACTGGAAAGGAAGCTGCTGAAACATCTACAGAGAAAGTACTGGGCATTTTATGTCGCTATGGTGGTAGACTTCTTGCAGTTCTGTTGTATAATTTATACAGACAATCAAGATACACTGACACTAATATTCAACAGTACAACATTATCATAGGGCACTGCCACTGCCACTGCCGATATTAATCCACTATTAAATAACTTCCAGGATGCATCTTCCAATCTGATGGGTGCTCTCAAGTCCCAGACACCAAGAACAATATAAATCCAAATTAAGCAGTTCTTCTTAGCAGCTCCAAGATAGATTCAGGATCCCGGATTTCCTGACTCTCTTGTGAATCTTCATTACCTTGTGAAAAATCAACACTAGTGTATGTCCGGATCCCTGGACCGTGACCACTGCAATCCATTCCCCTTCCTTGCTGTGCACGTCTCACTTCCTTCTGGTGTTCGGTAAGTCCCACCCTTTTTCTTTTTGAACTTGAACCCAACCTATTTTCTGGCTCAAATTGATTCGCGGTATCCTCCACTAACTCTACTCTTTTAGAGTTCCTGCTGTTTGTTGCAGTGACCCTGGATCTCTGAGCAGTTACTTCTGATATTGAATGGCATTTTACCAGGAATGGCAGACTTTTTGTTTGGAGGTTTATTCTTTTATTTCTTGAAAGCTTGTCTAAGATGTCAAGTAAACTCTCGGGGTAATCTAACTTGATCTGCTTACCATATGTTGAATTCCAAAAGGTGACGGTAAGCTCTGAAATGGTGGATTTTGGGTGATCAAGAGTTTTTTCAAGAAGTGGTGCCTGAAGTTTTAGGAGAGAGGAATCAAAGACTATTGGTGGTTGGCACCTCCTTAAGCAATTAAGGATTTCGGACCACAAGTGGTGAAGTTGTTCATTGGTGCTTGCCTCCTGTGTTTCTCTATGTGACAGCCACTGAAGTAGTGGACAACTTATTGTCTGCAATAAAGTATAAGCAGATCACTAAGTACTAGACAGAACCACAGTATTCTAACAATGGAAGGTCAGGAAAAAAAAATCAAATTCTTTATCACCAACCCATGGAAAATGTTTCAAATCAAAGTCGTCAAAATGATCCTCCACTTTCTAGTGTTTAAGGATGGAAGGGGACTTCAAGAGCAACTCTTTCTCTTACTACAAAAAGACCTATGTCTATCTTTGTTTATTCTCTCTTTGAAACAAGAAGAGTTTTTTATATTTCCTAATGAGCTTGTTCTTGAAGAAACAAAAAGAAAAGAACGGATGCTGCTTATTTTTAATTACATATATGCAAACTGCTACAGTTAAAGCAGCTATGTACTCTGGTGATAAACTAAAAGCCATTGTATACTTGGTTTAAAGCGTTTGTGAAAAAGATGTTAGATTTTCCCCATCTCCAGACACATAAATTTCAGAAACAAGGTATGCACAGTAAATTAAAAAAGAGAGATACATACCTCAATAAATGAAAGAATAGATGGCTTGGTGTGAAGGCATCTGACAAAACATACTAGCACAGAAAAGACCCTGAAGTTCTCAAAGAGATGAGATATGCAGTCATTATAAATAACAGGGAACCGTGAGCACAAGGAGAAAAATATAGAAGTATAAACAGACCTTGAAGTTACAAAGAGAATAGTGGAAGGATCTGCTTCCATCATTGACCATGACAGCTTCAAGAATCTGTACAATGCCAAATGAAAAATAAGGGACTGTGGTTGGTGAAACAAGAACATTAAAGAAATAAAATCATGTCTCATGCAGACCACATTAATATTTTGGTTAAGAAAATTCCATGTGCTTCACTTTCAAAGAGATGAACTCTTGTACCTTACTATGTACATGAGGAATTTCATTAGACATTTAGCAAATGGTATTTTCACTTACCTGGAAGAAAATTCCAAGCTATTTTTTATGCCACTAAATGTCTTAGGGTCACGAGCATGTTCCACATTGTTCCCAACTGAACTTGCTGCCAAAGTTAGGATCTGTTGTTCCATGACACATGTCACAGCAGTGCCAGATAAATAAGTGAGGCCAATATCATCACGATGAAAATATTGCTCAGTACCATGGTCAAGCATGCTGATGTTTTGATCAATACAACCATTTAACATTGAACAAAGCTCTTCAGTTAAACTGCTTGTTTCAGAGAACTTATTAAACTTCGAGGCACAAAGAGCTCCATACAGTGATTTCCACACTTCAGCTACTTGTTGAAGTTTAAGCTTTCTTTCTGGTGAAACAAGAGATTCTTTCAAGGAACCACTATCTTTCTTTTGGGTTGGCCAAGAGCAAGAACAAACCACAAAAGGGTAGGATAAGAGGTGGCATACAGCACGAGGAAAATCCCTGTTGGAGTCCATTTTCAAAAGTGAAAGATCCTTTACAGTTAGACCATTGAAGAAATCTTCCAAACCTTTTGCTATCGCTGTCCAAATATCTAGGTGCCTAAACTCCATGTGTTTATGCAATAAACCAACAGCAACAGACAGATTTTCCACAGGATCATACAATAAAAGTATGGTTTTGAAAAATCTGCGAAGTCCCTGAAGAAGTAGCTCCATCCCTCGAGTGGCAGGAGTTGATGGGATCACCACACAGATATAGAGTACACTTAGATAAACCAATGGCGAAACCATATCCATGTAAGCAACAGAGCTGATACCCAGATATTTTACATTTCTAATGTTGTCAACCATTTGCAGGTTCTCAATGCATGTGAAGTTTAAAGACACCTTGTAAAGAGGGGATCCCAATATAGAAGGTTCCAAGTCCTGAACAACAGCCTCTAGAAATTGGAGGGAAGTATGATGCAATTCACTACTCCTGCCACCTTCTGAAGTTACATCTTCACATATCTTCTTTATGAACCTTAATAATGTGTTCAAACACAACATAATGTCATTGTATTTAGTGGAGGAACTTCTAAAATCCATTTGGACCCCTTTTAAAAAAGATCTAAATATCCTTAAGGCAGCATCACATGCTGAACTTCTATTTTCAGGGGTGATTGTTGCAATTGATGCATGGCTGATGATAATATCCATCATCTTTACAAGGAAATCCAGCTGACCAATAGTCCAGGGCAACCATTTAATGGGTTGCAGTTTCCATGACCATTTGCTGGATGTTGAATGATGGCTTACCTGGCTACTGGTTTCATGGTCTAGGTTCCTGCATTTTGCTAATATAAAATCGTCAAGCAGATCTAGGCACAGGTTCCACAACCAGAAAGTCTTAACATCAGGCCCAAACCGAAAAACAGCTCCAAAAATGGGATCCAACACCAGTTCTATCACCCATGGATGGTTGACAGAGATATCAAGCTTATGCAGCAGATAACACCATGTCTTCAAGCATGAAGAGTAAACAGATACATCACATTTACTCGAGATGATACCAATTAGAGGTGTCATTATGAGCTTTATGCTTTTTGAAAAACCACTTGCTTGAATTTGACAACTACTCCCACCAGAAGTTCGCACTTGTTGAATACCATTCTTAATGGGTTCATTAGTCTCAGAAGTTAAGAGTGCAGGGTGAATGAAAGCATCAACAAGACCTTCCCAGGCAACCTGCAAAATCAAGGCACAAGAACCTTTTATCACTAAGCATGTCTTCTTTTCATTTTGTTAAAAACTAAATTAACAAATACCAGCATGCAGTGCAGTGAACACGAAGTAATTAGCAATTTAGGATGTTTTCAGTCACTGGAATCACGAAAATTATTATTGTCTGGTGAAAACTTAAAGTTATCAAACTGCTGTTCTTTTTCTAGTTTTTTCAACCATAAACAGATCTCTGAATGAGCTTTAATCCTTCTGCTATTGCTAGCAGGTCCAAGGTCCCCTTGAAAAAATTAACAGCTGGTATAATGAAATTATGAAGGAATAAAGGAGCAAGCCAAGTGAAAAACCATCCCTATGCTCGCAACGTTTCCAAATGCAACTGGGTAAATGAGTATAAAAGGTGACTAGAAGCCACAACAGCAAAACCTGATTCTAATACAAGCAATTCTACATAAAATACCAGCGAAGCAATCTGGACTTGTGGATTGTGATCCGAGAATGTTTTCTCTGGAACTTTCAGCATGTCATTAGTTAAATGCCTATACTTCATGGCATGAGATCCTTGTAAGCGGATAAACCATCCCCATGCTTGCAACGTTTGAATTTTCAAGCCCTGATTCAGAAGATCCTTCATTACAGTAAGTAATTTCAATTTCATATCTTCAGCAAGTGCCTGTTGAAGAAATATGGAAGCGTTATACTTATATTGTAGAAGTACCACAAGTCTTTTGCTTTCAAGTCTACATCAAGTCTTGCCCACTCATTGCATACAAAATTAAGACTGGCATGCAATCAAAACAAGCAATAAAGATTAAAATAGATAACGAAGAGTCTCATCATCATATTTGAAAGCATTGTTCACTACAATATTTACTAAACTAAATGTAAATAAAGTTTGGCCCTGGAAAGCAAGGAAGAAAAACTAAATTATTCACAAATTAAACCTTGGAAAGAGCAGGGGGAGGAGGAATTATTGTCGGTCTAATCTTCAGTAAACACCTTTCTGAAATATCCCTTTCTCTCTTATCAGTGCTGAGAAGTCTCCTAAATATTGGAGGAGCCCATATGTGTGAAGATTCTCTCATCCTCTCACTTAACTGAGCTGCTAACTTCATCACAGCCTATACCATCAGGACCAGAAGAGATAACGCAAAACACAACGTTAGTCATATTCACAACGCATTGCAACTCAAAACAAGAAACTTATAAGCCCTCAAGTTTAAAGAAAGCTTTCAGCTGTGAAGCCCAAGATAACAAGTAAAGGATCCTATCATCCTCAGAAGTAACTCTACCTGCATAGCCTCAAATGTCGTAGACAAAGAACCAATCGGATTATCAAGAGCATGAACAACCGCCTGCAACACTGAATTGAAACAGCCAACTAGAATTGATGCTTCAAATTGTTGCATAGATATACACCAAACTCCTAAATTACAAACCGACTGCAATAAAAATGCAAGCAAGTTAAATTACACATAAACAACAGATTACCCCAAAAAGACCATCATTGCTCATTTTTTCCACATTTACCTTTATCTTTGTGCTCATAATTACTTTAGCCAATGCCTCCAAAACCAAATTAGCATCATCAGCTACAATCCAAAAAAAAAAAAACTAAGAAAGAACGCTTTAATGACATGATTAAATAATCAAAACTACAAAATTCACTAACCTGGAATAGTAGAAACAAGAGAAGGATGGTAAATCATGAATCCCGAACACTTTAAAGCCTGTGCAGCACTGATAAATGGAAACAAAACGAACCCTCACGTTAAATCGAAGACCCATGTAAAATCTCAAGTAAAGCTTTAAACTTTTCAGCACTTACACTTCTTCATCATCAATTGAGATGTCAACTGTGATCAAAGAGACTAAATCTCGAGAATTGTCAGCTAGGGTTTGTAGTAATGAAGGATCATTTACTGATTGTTCTTGTAAGTGTGAAAGAGTAGAGTAAGCGAGTGATTTGTTAGAATAAATTAGGGATTTTATTTCTTCTATTTGATTACAGAAACTTGACATTGTTGAGAAGGATTGATAGGATAGTGAAGGGAGAAATGGGGTAAAAAAAAATATTTTAAAAAAAACAACAACAACAACCCGCTCCTGTGAAGATGGTGCAATTTTCGCGCCAAGAATTGGGAGCGTAGTGGATACGCAGGTACCGTGGCGGGTATTTTAATATTGGGCCTGTTTTGCTAGCTTGATATTTCTGTCCTTGGGCCGGGAAATACTTTATGATTTTTCTTTTTTCTATTTTCTTTTCCTGATAAGGAAATCCACTCTTTTAGTGCTCTCTTTCTTGTTCGACTATCCCACACTTTTTTATATATGGAAGGGCACAGTTGGAAAGGGGTTCCTCTCTCTCTCTCTCTCTCTCTCTCTCTCGACTAATCATTCATCTTCATTGCTCCAGCTGCTTTAGGTCTTATCATTAGCGTCGTACTGTTTATTTTTACATTTTAAAAAAAATTAATTTTTTTTTACATTAAATTAATATTTTTTAGTATTTTTAGATATTTTAATATGTTAATATAAAAAATAATTAAAAATAATATTATTTTAATACATTTATAAATAAAAAATATTTAAAAAATAACAACAATCACGTACGAAAATACGAAAGGTGACCGTAAATCTCTTTAAAGTTAAATGGCTTGAGGTGCCCAGGGAGGAAGGCCGAAGATCATATTTTTAAGCCCAGGACACTTTTTAAAGGCGCATTGTATTTCTTGTTATTGGGTGAGGAATTTTACCTGGGCTGATAATAAAGCTCGTTGATATTATAATAATAGTTATTTTTTAAAATATTTTTTTATATTAAAATATATTAATATAATAATTTATTATTAATTAAAATTTATTTTTAATATTAATATATTAAAACTATAAAAATACCAAAAAATAGTTAATTTGAAGAAAAAATTAAAAAAAAATCAGTTTTTTTAAGAAGTATTTTTAAAATATAAAAATAATTTTAAATGGCTAGTATTAGATACTATTAGGCTACTTGATTTAGGCTCACACTTCACATTTCTACTTTCTACTGTGTTGTTTGTAAATTGAGGTTTGTAAGGTCGAACCCTGTCTATGTGCGTCTATAATTCTTGCTCTGACTTGAACAAGAGAAACCACAAATTAAATAACAATTGTGATGATAAAACTTTAATTACCTGTAAATTTATATCAAACTCAATCCGAGTATTAACATAAAAAAAGCTTAGAATACCAGATTTATCAAATTTATTAAATTATTCAATAGATTTTTTTAATTAAAAAAACATTTTATTTTTTTAATGTTAATTCTATCATATTTAGTTCAGATAACATGATCGAATAACTAAAAACCTAGTCAAATAAAACAAATTAATATTCCATTTAGTTTAACTTAGAGATTTGATGTGAATCAAGTTTCAATCTCAATTTTTTCAAGATTTTAAAGTCAATTCAAATAAATGAGTTAAGTTTAATTGGCATGCTTCCCTGCACGCTTGCAAGAACAGCGAGCGATGGCAAGATATTTTCCGAGGTTCTGCCAAAAGTGTACAAGTTCATGGATAATAAATGTTTGTGCATTGACAATTCCCCGCATCCACCAATCATCACACAGCAAAAAAAATACCGGAACTTTCCAGGCCACCCCTCCCAAGAAAAAACCCTCGGAATTTGCAAAATCACCATCTTTACACTTCCAGACTGATCCACACCCTTCATCATAAATCCACACCATTGCACGTTCAAGTTTCGCGAAGCACCCAGTAATTGTTCCGGACTCAAAACCCCAAACCCGACAATCAACCACTTTCTTTTACTGGAAGTCACGTAAAAGACACCAGGTGTCAATTTTACGCTATTAGATTACTTGTAAGTATGTGCCAAGCGCATCCTACGGCTACAAGCACGTGAGGCTAAAATTATTCCGTCGACGAAAGTGACAAGATCTTGTCTCCTGTACGATGTCTTATGTGGGAACCACTCTCGGAACTGATGCCTTGCATTATGGAGCTCGTGTCTGAAAGATATTTTTGTCTGTGACCTTTTTAACCGTACACGTGTCTATTAATTTTCGCGCAAGTCCTTTGATTATTGAAAATTAGTTTACAGCCCGTGATTATCATGTATTGATTTCGGAACCATATTATATAATATTTTGAATAGCATAATGAATACAAGGAAAACCCATGATGGAGGGTGCCTTTTTTTTTTTATGCAGTAAATTTTTTAAATGAGAACAATTTAATGTAATGTTTGTATGTATTAATTTGTTCTCTCGATAAATGTTCTATTATATATATAACTGATAGAAATGTTTTTTTAATTAATTAATCATTTATGGTTTTTTTTTCTAAAAAAATGATAACATGAAGTTATGAATTGTATACAGTTGGTGGAGTGTTTTTTATTCGTCAATAACGTTAATGATAATTTAGAATTTATCAGGTAAGATTTAATTGATATCTACAAAAAGAAATATTTAAAAAATATGTTCAAATTCTTTGTAATTAAGATTCAAAACTCCTACATTATTATCTCTCGGAACCATATAAAATTTCTCGTATAAAATAACACGAACATTGATTCTCGTGTCACGATCAACATGATTTGGACTCCAAGGCAGTGACGATACGGTGGTCGAGGGAAGAAATAAAGGAGTGGGTTAGGATAAGCCAGCAAAACGAGGGCGCGAAGCAAGTAATTCGGAAGAAGACAGCACGGTAAGCTTTAGAATTTAGATAAGACGAGGATCTTGTCTTGGCGTAAGCGTCCAAAAAAAGTGGGAGAAATTAGAAATCCCCATTTTTAACCCTTTTTTTTATATATATAAAAAGCAATCGTGTTTCGTAATAGAGTTAAAACAAGTTAGTGACGCACATGCCGAAACTTTATACGAGGGGAATTAGCAACTACCACGTGATTTTCACCATTCTACTCGGCAATTTCTTGTTTTCAGTTGTGAATTATCGAAGATGCTTTGGATTGCGTTCTTGAAAGTTTAATCCTTGGGTTATGTATTTTTATTATTATTATTATTAACATTATATCTGGATCAGTTTATGCATACCTTAACTAATTTCATGAGTTTTGAAGTTAATAACTATTTAAATATTTAGTAGTGATCATATTAACAATTAATATATATGGTTAGAATTTGAGACTTGAATTATGTATCTTGATCGAGAATGTGCACAGGTGGTAACTAAGGATATTAACCATGGTTATTAGTCGATGGATTCATCTAAAACCTTGTCGACTCACCTTCCTGGCAGGAGGGTTAAATGAGTTTTGATATAATTACTGTAATGGATTCATTGATTCGGTTAAAATTTAATTTAATTTTTTAAAATAAAATAAAATTGTTTTAAATTAAAAACAAAAAATAATTTAATTAAACAAAGTCAACTTAATTTATCCTATAACTTGAGTTTTGAATCAGTTTTGTATTTAATAAATTTGATATGATTCCTAGGATTATGATAATGCTAATATATTGTACTGGATAGGAATCGATGGTTTAAATAGCTTATAAGTTTTGCGTACTATTTTTAAAAGATTTATTTTTATTGAGAAAAAAAAATCTAATAGGAGGCTATGAGTCTATGCGTGAGATAATATATTTTAAGGCCAGCTATGTAGTAGATCTGACCCAAAATCTTCATTTTTTATTTTATTTTTTTTCCCTTTATGTTTTAATTGCCGGAATAAATCCCAGATAGTTTTTACATACTAAAATTAAAAATTTCTGATAAAATATCAAACAAGTTAGACTCGGGAGATTGACACGAATCTAAATTAAACTAGATTTCAACAAGAAAAAAAGAAGGAATTAACCTATAGTGACATGATAAAAAACAAAAAAAACAAATTGCCTTCTAATATGATTAATTCAATTAAAATATATTGATTTTTTTTTAAATAATAATTTTTTTTTTTATAAAATAAAAAATAGATTAACCATTAACTTAACCAAGTACTCTTATTAGTAATTTGTGGGACTCCATTTTTCTTATCACAACTAATTATTGCATCTCAATGCCGGTTTGTTTTTATGTTTCAAAAGTGTTTTTAAAAAAATTTAATTTTTTTTTTAATTTTAAATTAATATTTTTTTGGTGTTTTCAAATCATTTTGATATACTGATGTTAAAAATAATTTTTTAAAAATAAAAAAAATATTATTTTAATACATTTCTGAGTAAAAAACACTTTAAAAAACAACCACAACTACACTCCCAAATATGTTGTCACACTTCGACCTTGAACCGATTTGTTGTTGTACCGTGCACAATGTATTATGATCATGGGTATAAACGAGGGGTGATTATTTTTGGTTCGGTTCGGTTTTTATCAAATAAAAAGTAACCAAATCGATATTTAAAAAAAAAAACCAAAACCAGTTCAAACCGACCGGTTTCGGTTCGGTTCGGTTTTTTGGGACAAAAACCTGTTTGGATCGGTTTTTTTGGTTTGGCTCGGTTTTTTTCCGGTTTTTTCCGGTTTGGGTTCGGTTCGGTTTTTTCGGTTTTAGACTTATAAAACCGAAACTGAACCGGTCGGTTTTTGCAAAATTTTAATCGATTTTTTTTCACAGTTTGATTTTTTTAGTTATTTTTGTTTCTAGTTTTCTCGGTTTTTTTCTCATCCCTGTAATAAACAGCCGCTGGTCTGCATGGGAATTATCTGGCTTGCACATGCTAATTGCGAGGCGACATTGATGCAGTGATGATGTGATTAATTTTAATTTTTCTATTAACTCTTTAATTCAATCACTGACTACCTCTTGAGGTTTGATCAGTCAGCTAAATTTCTCGATTGTTTGAGTTGATTAACACATCTAACCTCAAACATTAATCAATAATTGATCGAGGGTGTCCTGATCAACATATATTGCTTCATTGAGTGAAACTTTTGATCTAAGGTGTCCATCATTCTTTCAAAACTTGTAGCAATGTCTATAGATGATTGCGGTAAAGATATTTATTGTTTTTGTTTGGATATGCTATTTTAAAAAATAATTAACTAGAGGATAATAATTTATTATTTTTTAGCTCAGTTAAACATCAAGTTCATGTTTTTTTCACGTCATAAATATTTTATTTTTGTTGGCTGAAAATATTTTATTATAAAAAATTAGAGATATTTTACTGATGCTCCAACTCTTTCTCTTCAATAAAAAGTGTTGGGGGCTATAAAAAAAAGAATATCTTTCAAAAACAGGTTCAATTTTTCTTCGTAAACAAATAATATATCTATTTTAGAGTTTTATTCCAAATCATGACTATTTATTTTTTTAAACAATACTCATTTAATTATTGGAGTTCCTCAAATATATAATTTTTTTTTTAGATATTAAATATAACTCACAAGCCACCTTTCTAATAATAGATGAATTCAGAATAAAAAATTAAACTAAATATCTCATATATCAACTTCGTCATGAGATAAAATCTCACCTCATCAATGGATATACTATCCATTTATATGCATGAATCATTGAATCCGAATAATTGATTTACATAACAACAATTTAATCAGTATCAAGACAAGAATTGCCCACACAACAATCGCTACGTGTGACATGATAATTTTTATGTTGAAGAACACATTCCAGTACTGCCCAGATTACCCATCATGGGGTCTCGTTCTAGGGGCTGGCTACTTTTTAAAACGTAAATTCGACAAATTTTATAGTAATTAAATTGAAATGTTTGACACTTGGGAAAAAATAAAAGTAAGAATGATGGAATGATTAGAAATAGTTTTTGAATAGATAAAAATATTTTTTACGGAGCTGAATATGATTTTTTATATTTTTCTATCTATTCTTTATTGAATAAAATAAATATGAATAATTATATCTTTCATAAATATTATAATAAATAGTTAATTTCGACTAAGCAAGTTCACGATGATAGATAAAATATGATCAGAATTAATTTGTTGGTTTTTGATGTCTTGATTGTTTTAAAAAAAGGGTTTTATCACTTAATTATGATTAAAAATATTGCTAATGATCATGTTATTCGAGATCTTCTTCTTCGTTTTCCTTCTTGTTCTTCATGTTTAATGACAAAAACATTTTTTAAAATATTTGTTCTTTGATAAAATGGAGATCAGTTAAATTTTCAATGAGTTATTTATTCCCAAATTTGGGCATTCACTAAAAATATTTTTTTTTATCTCTATCAACCAAAGCAAAATATAAATTAATTTTTAGTAGAATATTAAATGATTTTTTAAAATACTTTTCAATAATTTTGACATGTTAATATAAAAAATAAAATAAAATAAAAATCTAAAATTAATATTTTAATATTTTTAATTAAAAAATATTTTACATCCCACACGCTAACCTAATATTACAAGATGATTATTCATATATTTACACACATGGTAAAATTCAATAAATTGGAAGTGCTAAAATCTTCACACGCATCAACGACTAGTCAAATGCTACCTGCACACACAACCATCAAATGCTTAGTCAAATTGACAATTTTTTTAACACTAATGTGGCAATTGAGTTGGAGATTATCAGGACGCTAACTAAAACATGCAATT
>Ga0307515_10015356_pt1 | contig 14113 bp, 9 predicted proteins | sample 17_EM_MG_FD_194513 | JGI IMG/M metagenome (GOLD analysis project Ga0307515, IMG submission 194513) | Populus trichocarpa ectomycorrhiza microbial communities from riparian zone in the Pacific Northwest, United States - 17_EM | ecosystem: Host-associated > Plants > Roots > Unclassified | place...
GGGGCGTGTGTGTACAAAACTACCCTCTGCAACAATAAATATCATTGCTACATGCCTATGCCACTGTGTGCTTCAGCCTAAGCCAATGTGAAGTAGAAATCTCAAAACTCTGCAAAGTGCATTCACTGGTCGGAGGGAGATTTCAACTGTTGATTCTGCCCATCTATCAAGCTTATCTGTCGTCGGAGTTTTGCTATATGAGCTTGCACCTAACACATTGAATCCAAACTGTCAAAGAATAGCTTTACAGTTTTCCATGCAAAATGTGACTCATTGGGAATTAGTGAAATTAAAAAACACGCTGCTAATGCAAAAAAGAACATAGAATTCAACAGCTCTTAAATGTTCAAACATAAAACCCATCCATCAATGATGGAAAAAGTTGGGGTTCAATCCACAATCAATTCCAATTTATTTTTTAATTCAATTTTAAATAAACAAAAAAGGACAGCAGTTCAGCACAATTGAATAAGAAATTGTAGAGTGAGAAAGCAATGGATGGCAAGAAATATTCTCTATATGTTTGCTTCAAGGACTAGTTTCTGATCCGCAGAAAAAAGGTTATTAATTAGCTTAGTGAAAATTGTCTGTGACTGAGAAACTATAGAGGTCATCAAATAAATTTACTATTGCTCGCCAACTACTTAGAAGTTCAGGAAATTGTTAGAACTTTTAAGACAACCATATATCTGAATTATGCTTTCTTTTCCACTAATTCCCAGCTCCTACAAGATCAAAATTTCCATGAGGTATTGATCTACCAGTTTAATGTATTTACTCTGTAGTAGAGAGAGCCATTATTGCAGGAAATAGTGCCCTTGTACTGTTTTTTTTCATTCCTTCTGTCCCAGCTGACAGTTTATTACTAGTTCAAATCCTTCAAACAGGCTAGTCCATTAATATGGCATGTCTTACACCAAGCCACTGTTGAACAAGCATCAAAGGAAGTGATACTTCGAAAATATTACCACCAAGACATTTTTTTATTCATACATAACAAGCCCGAAAGCTAGTTCACATACCCCTGCTTGCATTATTATATTCTTCCTTTCTAATTATTTTTTATATATAAGAAAAGAGAGAGAAAGAAATTCTTTCTGACCTGCTGACGAGCTGCGGCAAGCTGTAGTAGCTCGTCTGCTTCAGAGAAATTCATAAACCACTGGGATAGAGGATGATCTTTAGTGTCACCTCTCTTCCTTTTACTTGTATCTTCAACTGGCACTGTAAGAAAACAGAAGTTAATTTATTCATCCAAAGCAAGGTGAAGAGCATTTACTGGCAGAAAACAGCTAAAATACAGACCAGGTGGAGGCAAAGTAAAACCAGAAGGTAATCTGGGCAAGTTTACGGCTGGATGACTCTGTATGCGAGCTAAGAAACCTTCTGAAGGCTCAGGGAATACAATCTCATCGTATGATTCTACAACAACTGGCTTCTTCATTGACAAGGAGCCAGATTCATCTTCTGGGTACAACTTCAAGTGATGATATCTGTAAAAAGCTTAAACCCTTCAACAATGCAATTCTAAAATTTGACCAATTTTAAACTTTTCATTATATTAGAAAGCACAATATTTTTTGGTTCTGACTGACTAGAATTCATTCAATTGAATCACCACCAAAATAGACTGTCTCACCACATATTTCCACTATCAGCAGCCATCACAGTCATTAAACTGGAAATCAATTCAGTTTAGATGTTCGGTCAACTATTTGATTATTCCCAAACAAGTGATTGGAGAAAGGAACATTTGGTTTAAGCTACATGCCACTAATACCTTGCAGCTGATCAATCGACCATGTCCAAGGAGACAAACACACACACTTTCGGTCTAAATTCCCACATTTCAATCTGAACTGCTTGGTCAGAAATTTCATATCTTTTGACATGTAACTGAGCAATCTCCCTCATATGGCAATGCTCTCTCTCTCTCTCTCCACACACACACACACACACACTTAAATATGTTATGGTGAAAAAGGGAGGTGCCAAATATGAAGCTGAGGGGGAGTTAATACATTATATATGGCTCTATCATACCTTTCCATAATTTTACAGCAGTTCATTTTAGCTATGTACTCCAATGACACACAGAATGTCTTGTTACAAAATCATTTGGCCAGGTCACTAGCTTCTGAAAACATTTTATACAGAAATCAGAACCACATAAAGACAAAGGAACTTACAAGTTCAAAGGCTTATCACAAACATCACTGTGGAAATACAGAGTAATGGCAATCTCAAATTCACCCCAGCCTGCTTCTGATAACTCAAAAGGTGGTGCCTCGATGACTCTTGTAGGATTATTGAAGCTAGAATGAAGCTGAAAAACAGCTCGTTTTATTACTACACCAAGATCCTCATTTGTGGCCCCACGTACATATACAGTCCACTTATGAGATTGATACCTGATTAACAGAATATTAAAATCATGATCCAAGCACACAACAGGCAAAAGAATGGGCATTATCCTGAAGATTATTTAACAACTTACTCGTTTGCCTTTTTGCCAAGCCAGAATGCTATGTTGCCGTAAACTATTGGAACGCTAATCTCAACATCTTTGAGCTTCTTATTCAAAATCTGTGCCAGACCATATACAATAACACAAAGAAAGTAACAGAACTAACAAAGCAATGCCTCATGATTCCTAGTTTATCATTACAAGTATAATGATAAACAACACATCAAGCATGCACTCGAAACCAAATACCATTAGCATAAACCACCCAAAATTCACGACCATACACAACACCCAATTGAGATAAAAGTTAAAACAACAAAGTTCAAGGCTGGGATAAAAAAACAGCCTTTGGTTTCTAAGTAAGATCATTAATTTAAGAATAAGCAACCTGTCATTTCACATATGCAATAAAATTTGACACTAACATCTCCTATCAACACTCAACCAGTCATGGAAAACAGAGCTTTTTACAGAGTTCCAAAAACCTGCTTTCTAAGAAAACAAATTTTACCTTTCTAGGAAATTAAGTAACGGGAAACAAAGAATTCACATTCAATCACTACACAAACCCCATTAACACTAAATTAAGCATCAGTCACAAAACAGTGTTCTTTTCAATTTGGTTAAAAAACTACAAAACAAACAATTTTGAGCTTTTTTTTTCGCAACAACTGCAATAAAATTTACACTAACAAATCCTGGCCACACTAAAAAACCAATCATTAAAAAACAGAGCTTTATTTTTTTTATGGAGTTTCAATATAGAGCTTTCATAAAAACAAGTTTTACCTTTCTGGGCTCAATTATTTTACTAATTACAGTAACTATAACTATCCAAATCAAAATCAAAACAAAAAAAAAATCACATTCGATCATGACGAAAGGCTAAACCCTAATTAAGCAAATCAGAAAACAAAATCTTTCAATTGGGTTACTAAAAAACTGCATCAAGAAACGATTCTGAGCATCCGGGCATCATTATTTCATTGATTCGAGAGATGGATGGTTGTCAAAATTGGAAAAGAAGATCACAAAAAAAGTTAGTACCTTCTTTTCAGTGTTCTCTTCAGTTTTGCTCATTTTGATTCTCTGTGATTTTGGTATGGGTCCACTAATTTCAACAGGATGATCTTGACCGTTCTTTTTTGATGACGATGAACTGTTTGTCATGCCCCTTTAACACCACCTTCTTGTTACTAATTTCAACATTGGTGTTGTTGGTTCAATAAAATTAGGGTTTTGTTTTCGGCTCAGTTACAGTGATCGATTGGTTGAAGAAATAAGATTGCCTACTGCAGGTTTTAATTATAGATCTATTCCCAGCAAATCAGATGGAGAGGTATGATGTTAGTGAGGGGTAATTATGTCAATCAAGGAGACATTATTAAGTAAAGTTACTAACGAGCCCTTCTTCTAAAGTCGTGGCAAGTTTGATCTGGTGGTTTTTACAACTGTATGTTAATGTAGTGTATCTGATTCTTAAGTCTTGTTTGGCTTGTTGGATCGGGGAGACAAAATGAGGAGGATTTGTTTCCAACCCTGAACAGAATTTTTGAGCATGGTGACATCATAAACTGATTTAATAATATTTAATTTTCTATATGTCTAACTCCACTCAAAGTTATAGCATAGTAATTGATTTGAACAAATATTATTACTAATATTATCTTAATCTAATCTTATTTTATGTGTATTTTTTTATTAACGTGGGTGTCCGGACCAGCTTGTGTGTACCTCGACTAATCCTACGGGCTCTAAAGTTAACGATCATTTAAGCCTCTAGTGATCCTAAAGTTTACAGTACTCAAACTAGTGATCTCTAGAAAATAAATTTAGAATTTCACCAATTAAATTACACACCTCAAGTTTTTTTTTTTTTTTCCGTGTACTTGTATCATATGTTAGTAGCTTGATTTAACTGTTTTTGTTTATTTATTTAGGAGAAGAATCTTGTATATCCTGATTTTGGAATGCATATCATTTCTTTTTCTTTTTCTTTTTTATTCGCGAGAGCTTCCCAGTCTATTCCTCGTTTTATGAACTGTATTTATTGGGTTTGTTGTATATATTTGTTTTTAACTATAGCTATGCTATTATAAAAGGTTTTGGATTATAAATTTTGATATGCACATTCTTGTTTTAGGATACAGGCATGCAAAAAACAAAATACACAACTCAAAAGAATAAAATAAAATAAAAAATAAAACACACAAGAATTTACATAGTTTACTCAAATTTAGCTATTTTTACAAACAAGTATAGAAAGATTTTACTAAGTAATATAGGAATTATAATCACTCTCTATTAATTAGAGAACAATTAAAAATCTCTATATTAATAGGAATAAACACCTCACACTCTCTGTTACAAATACCTTATAATTTAGTGAGATTCCTCTCCTTTCCTTTACATTTTTTCTCTCACACATTTGTGTTTTTCTCTAGTATGGCATATAGAAAGGCTTTGGATGCAGCCTATTTATAGGCTGAACATCCTAGACTCTCCTTATTTAAAAATGAGGATAAAAGAAAGTAGTGCACTGAAATTTGTCAATTATTAGGTAGCTTTTGATGCCAGCCATTTAATTGGGATGACATTTAATAGGATGGCAAACTCCATATTTTTCCACTTGATGACTTTGATTTTAATCATGTCATCACACCTGATCATCTGTAATTTTTCTATTCTTTTTATACTTGTCATCTTCATGTTGTATGCATTCTTACTAAGCCATATGAGGATCTACACCATATATACATATCATTGTTGATTGGTTTGGTCAAAACATTTGCGAGGTTCTTTTTGGTGTGAATCTTTTGAAAATCCACACTTCCATCTTTCACCACTTCATGAACAAAATGATACTGAACATCTATGTGTTTTGTTCTTGAATGAAATGTTGAATTCCTTGCAATATGCAAGGTACTCTAATTATCACAATACACGATAATCTCTTCTTAGCCATATTGCTTCTTTACAAGCTTGGGTAACTACTATGAACTCAATTTTTATTGTGAATAAAGCTACAATAATTTGTAGTTTAGAGACCCACTCACAACTTCTCTATAATTATGACATAACCTGAAATTGATTTTTTTTTCTCAAGGTCACCTGTAAAATCTGAATCAACGTAACCTCTAACTGTCAATTCTGATCCTCCATAATATAATGCAACATCCGAGGTACCCTTGATGTATATCAAGATCCTCTTAATAATGTTCTAATGCTCTTTACCAGGATTTACCAAGTATTGACTAACTGTTCTCATTACTTGTGCAATGTCCGTCTTGTATATATCATGACAAACATTAAACTTCTCACTAAAGATATATACAGTACTCGATACATCTCTATCCTCTCTGCTAATGACTACCTTATGGGTAGTGAGATCTAACAAACAATACCCCTTCATTCCCTTAACATATTCCAAGAATATACATTTTCTGGATTTTGAATCCAATTTGATAACTTCTTGTGTATTGCACATCACATACACAAGAATTCCAAATATATGCAATTAAGAATAACCAAGTGGTTTTCTAATCCACATCTTTATTGGTGTCTTCAAATCAATCGCGGTTAATGGAGATTGGCTGATCACATGACATATGGTTTTGACTACTTCTGGCCAGTATGGCTTTCCTAAGAATGCAGCCTTTAACATTGCTCTTGTTATTTCTAAATGAATTTTGTTCATTTGTTCTGCCACTCTATTTTGTTGTGGAGTGTATGTTGTTGTGAACTGTCTTTTAATACCTATTTGTTGACAAAAGTTATCAAATTCATCACTGGTATATTTTCCTGCATTATCTATAATCAGAAACTTGATCTTTTTTTTTTTCAGATTCAAGTTCTAACCACGCTTTAAAGGTTTTAAAGACTGAAAGCACACATGCCTTGCTTTTGATTGGATACACCTAACATCTCTTAAAGAAGTCATTTGAGAATGATACAAAGTATCTTGCTCCTCCTATAGATATAACCAATGCTCGTCAAACATCAAAATGAATTAGGTCTAAGATATAATTACTTTTAGCCGTTCATATGCAAAACTTCAACTTGTGTTGTTTACTTGTAATACAATGCTCATAAAAGGTAAATAAATCTTTGTAAGCCCATGAAGTAACTTCTGATCAAAAAGAATTTTCATGCCTTTCTCTAACATGTGGCCTAACTTTTGATGCCACATAATTGTCTTATCTTTTATAGAATTGGCTGATGCAATTGATGCATCTGCCTTATGATATGTTTCTCCTATTAACATAAACAAGTTTGCAGCTATCTTTCTTGCCTTTAATACCACCAACATCCCTCTAACAATTTTGATGATGCCATTGTCTGTATGAATCTTACAACAAAGACTATCAAATTGTCCTACCGATAAACAAAATTTCTTTAAGCCTTTCACATATTGTATTTCTTGAATGGTACAAATTGAGCCATTGTGCATTTTTAGTTTCATGGTGCTAATGCCAACAATCTCTAAGGCATGATCATTACCCATAAATACCAAGCCTCCAAAGATGTGTTCATATGTATAAAACAAATCCTAACGAGGAGTCATATGCCATGTTGCTCCTGAATCCATCAACCAAACCTAAGTGAGCTTTATTCTATCTTTAAAGACTGTAGCTATGATAAAATTTCTCCATCATCTGAAGTGTTTGCAACACGTTCTTGAGGTTTTGATGATTGAGTATTGTTCTCCATACCTTTTTTATGCCAACAGTCCCTTTTATAATGCCTTTTTTTTTGCCACCATTGTAGCATTTCATAGTCTTTTTACTTCTTGATTTGGAACTTCCTTGCCTTTGACTTCATCTGGAGCTGCTTGATGCGAATTATTAATTCTGTCTTCTTTATTCTTGTGCCTACTTTCTTCTTCCAATATAGCGACTGCAATATCATTGAAGACTAGATAGTCTGTGAGGATGTTATTGGTCAAGTTAATAATGAGTTTATCCTATGAATAAAGAAAAATTCAAAGTAGAAGCTCTACATGTTCATTTTCCTATATTTGCTGACCTAACGTAGTGAGTTATGAAAATAAAATTCTTATTGTGTTAACGTGGTTAGTCACCAATGTGGTTTCTGCCATTTATAGAGTATAAAGTCTCTTTTTTAAGAACTTATTATGCAGAGACTTAGACTTGTATAACTTTGTCGGAGTATCCCAAATCTCCTTCGCAATTTTCTTCTTTGCCATACTTGTAATACTTTGTCAGTTAATGCTAAATGTATGTTAGCAATAACATTGTCATCCATCTCAATCCACTTGGCATTATCAATGATTTACATGGGCCTATCTCTAATTGCTGCAGGCAATTGTCTTTTCTTAAAATTGCCTTCATTCTCATTTTTTCATAATGAGAAATTGTTCTTCTTGAACTTTTCAATCTCGTACTTTGTTGCCATTTTATTCACTATGATCTATTCAACTATCATTGTTTCACTTACGAACTGCAACATATATGGAAATAGAATTGTATAAATAATACTTCTATTAAGTAAATTCCCATAAAAGATTGGAGAGATCACAAACATCCCGCTTAAAACTCAATCTTCTTAGACAAAACTTTCTAGACTGTATTTATTCACCACATTGACTTTCCCTATATATAGACAATAATGTATATGTGAACAGTGCTGTATATAAACAAAAACAACCAGGCTACTCTGATACCACTGTTAGGATCCCAACATGCAAAACAAATTACACAACTCAAGAGAATAGGAAAAATGAGAAATGAGACACATAAGAATTTATGTGATTTACCTAAATTTGTCTACATCCACAGGCAAGCATAGAAGGGTTTTACCAAGTAATGTCGAAATTACAACCATTCTTTATTAATAAAAGAACAATTGAAAATCTCTATAATAATAGAAGTAAAAACCTCACACACACTCTTACAAATACCTCACAATTTAGTGATATTTATCTCTTTCCCTCTCCCTCTCATTCTCTCACACTCTTGTCTTTTTCTCTTGTATGTCATATATGTTGTAAATAATAAAGACTAATTCAAAAGATTTTTATTTCACATTGGAAAAACACGACTAACTTCTTATGAACATAGAGTATATATAGAGCTTTCTATTCCACATAAAAAAATAAGACCTTCATCTAGTGTTTATATAGTAAACTTTGAAATGAGATAATAATCAACAAGGAAATGATAGTGGGCTGGCGCACATAAGGTTGAGCCGAGTAAGAGAAAAACCTCTGATTGTCCCCCCTGCGTGCAAGACAATACTTATACTTTCTGAACCTTTTGTTTCTAGTAATAATTTTTTTTGGCCCTTAAACCAAAACCGTAATTTTTAAACATAATTTTATGGCCAAGAATCATCAGCAGGGCTTTCCTTCAGACATAGTTCATGTAATATCACATGGTTCTGTCTCCCAACTACTTGATGAATATAGAAATTTTTTATAAAAACAACTTGCCCTACATGTACAGAGTTAGGCTAATCGAGGACTAGCTAAAAAATGGAAATAGACAGTTGGATTTAGATATCAATGCTGATATAAAAGCAAAAACTAAGTGACCCCATTGGATATGGACATGTTTGAGACGATCAGCCTGTGAGATAACAAGTTAGTCTCTCTAGGATTAGGGACATGCTTTGGACAACTGAACAAGGGTACTGTGCTCTCAGAAGAAGGAAGAAAAATCAAGCAATTGGATGTGATGCACAACCTGGCCGGCATATACACGGTTTTTTTTTTTAAAAAAAATTCTTTTCCAAGTTATTTCCTATTTAGTTTTGATTTATGATCTGATCCTAACAAATTACAAAGTTTTATATCCTCTCAAAATTTTCTTTCTCATTTTACAGCTTAAACATGGCATAGAATATAAAAATAGTTCCGACATCTCAAAAGTCAGAGTTGGAGGATCTCTAAGGGAAAATTTTACGCAAAACCGTCACATTATCAATCCCCCAATTCTCCTTGTACAGTGAGGATTTTCACGACCAAGTGATTAGTAATGAGGTGTATGAGAAGTGATAATAATTATTTTTTAAAATATATTTTAATTACAAATATATTAAAATAATATATATTTTTAATTTTTAAAAGTTATTTTTGATATTTTCATATCAAAATAATAAAAAAATAAAAAAATTAATTTTAAACAAACAAATTAAATTTTATTGAAATTCTAGTATAAAGGCAACACCAAGTGGGGTCTAGTCTAGCAATACAAAGTAAAGCGAAACCTGAACCGAGTATTTTTAATTTGAAGATTTGACAGGAAGATTGGAAAAAAGTATTAATTTCTATTCTTAATTTCCCAAACCATCTCTGCCTCTGCCATAAGTTCCAGCAGACATTGCACATTAATTTACAAAATTGTCAGGACTTGTCAAATTTAGGTTGGTGTATTATGATCCCCTCAACTGGGATATAATATTAATGAAGATATCTTCTTTGCAAGGAAGTGTAATCGTGTAACACCGCCCACTGGATTAAACCCAAATTCTTCCTCAGCATTTTCGCCACTATATATATGGAGAAGGAGTGAAGGATCTCTAATGTCCAGATTGATCATACAACTTGAAATTAAAGCAGAACTTCTTTCTTTTCTTCTTTTAACAGATATATATATATATAACTGAACAGGTATAAGAATATTCTATTTAGAACACTATAAGACTGCAATTTAATTAGGGATTAAGAACAAGTTTTTTCATAGGAGGGGAATAGGAAACTAAATAGGCCATTCACTTTGTGACAGAGCATTGCAGAATATGAGAGTTGAAGCAACAACTTCTGTGCAAAAATATTTTTCATTTGGTAATATGTAGTCAAAAAATATTTACACTGAATCGGCAATTCCTGCCTATACAGATTTTTTTTTCTTTGATTAGTTTTGTTGCATCTTATTATCTACTCAAGCTAGTAGTGACATCAAGGAAAGTATCTTCTGCGCGGGGAATCGTCAATCCTCCCATTGGATGATCAAAGCCGAACTCCTCTTCAGCTCCATGTAGCAAATCTTGAAATGAAGGCTGTTTCAAATAGGATGTGGGAACCACAAATCGCTTCTTCTCAGGTTCCCCAACGTAAACTGCCAGGAAACCTTTTGGAACATCTAAGGACCTTGAAGCAGCTTTATAGGCGCCGGAAACAGACCGAGGGAGACTTTGTTTAGCAGGAGCAATGGGCAAACGAATAGCCATTGTCGCTTTGTTGACGTATCTAAGGAAGAAGAAACTTGCTGCAACCTGCTTGATTCTGCGATTAGAGACATGCTTGCAACAATTAATTTATAGCTCGTAATCAGATGGGACGCAGATTAGAGAAACTAGATGTAAGATGTTGCTATAGAACCTAGTAGGAAAAAGGTTGAATTGCTAGAAGTTGTAGCATATAGTATTGTGATCCAATTGAATGGAAATAAGCTTTCAACCTGTCAAAATAAGTCCAAAACGGAATGCATCATTAGCAGAGCTTTCTTTTGACCAAATAATTACTAGGTTCAAGGAAATGATCAGCCTGTCACCAATGTCCCTCTCCCCAAAGCTAAAATTAACCTTTTTGTTCAATCATTTAATTCCCTACTGGAATTAATGCAGAATAACGTCTTGTTTCTCCACTTGGAATAATTTGAATCCCCATGAACAAAGATTCTAGTTTTCAAACATTGACAGATATTCATTTTGAGAAATTAACTCGGACCGAAATTACCAAGAAGAGAATCTTCAACAGGAACAAAAGTCACCAGCTTACATATCATAAATTTAAGTACGAGAATGAACAATTGGCTAATGACATTTGTCTATAAAAAAGCAAAGCATTAGCAAACATTAAAAATACAGCAATCCTTCTGACGGCATATGAACTTCAAGTCTGTGCATGTTTGTACATCTTGCATGTTATAATACAGCTCAACAAGGGCGATAATTATCATCATAACTATTATAGTGGATCATGGGATTAACCGGATGCGATGGTGGAGCTGGCAATGACGTCCCATATGGGGGCAACATCGGTGGCCTTGGCATATGCATAGGATAAGGAGGTACAGGTTCCATACATCGATGGTATAAGGAAGTGACCTCCATTAAATGGCCTCATGTATCCAAATCCATTCATAACCACTTGGCTTCCATAAAATGGCATCGATGATCCAAATTCTTGCATAGCTAATTGGTTTCCATAAATTGGCTTATTTTATGACCCGAATTCATTCACAGGTGTCCTTGGAAACTGCCACTTATTGTCAACAGGAGCTTTCCGAGCCAGAGATCTAGGCCTCTGCTTGTTTCCAAGAAGTTTTTTACCAAGCCAACTGCACCAGTTACCCTTCTTGTTGTCTCTTGGGACGTACTTATTAGAGTTATAATCCAGAAACCCGTTGGCGGGTGCGCCGCGATCTGAATCTCTCTTCCTATAATAATTTTTATTCAAAACAGTGTTATCCTCGTCGTCACTCTCCATGAATTCTTTTCGGGAGGATAGAAGTTCTGCCCTTTTGCCCCACTTAGTAAACTTCTCTAGAATTACCTAAGGCTCTACGCTGCCCGAAAGCATTACCAAATCTTTTGCGGTGTCGATGGTAATAGAATCCACCCCTGGCAAGTATTAGAGACAATTTTTAAAAAGGGAAATTTTGCAAAAATATTTTTATGAATTACAGATAAAAAGCCATGCAACTGTAACAAAACAAAACAAAATATAACCTTTGATTTTCTGCAGCTGTTCCTGGGTTCTCGACGGCCATTGTGAACAGCAACTTATATGCACTTTCACGTTGAATATCAATGTTTATAATGATTTGAAACTAAGTGATAATAAAATGCTCAGGATAATTAGTTGATGCTCTCACCTCTTAGAGTCTATTTGTTTTTGCATTCTAAAAATATTTTAAAAAAATAATTTTTTTTTCAAATTAATTTTTTTGTGTTTTAAGATCGTTTTGATACGATGATGTCAAAAATAAAATTTAAAAAATAAAAAAAATATTATTTCGATATATTTTCAAACAAAAAATACTTTAAAAACAATTATTACCAAACGTGATCTTAATCTATATGACTCTTTGTTTGAAGGATATGCTGTGATTGGTGTTCTCACACTCTTCCGCCGTCTTCCTAGATACATCACCGTGTCCTCTTTTATTTGGAGTGGTGTGTGGCAGCTTATGGTGATTGAATTGTCGCCGATGATCATTTGATTTTCTTTTCTCTCTCCTAACAGGTAATGTATACCATTGTCTTCTTTGTTTTTTACTTTTCAATTTCAGTTCTCATTTTATTAATTTCTTATTTCATTCATTTTCCATTTATGGAAGTTTTTATTATTTTCAATTTATTCATTTGATTGCAATTTCTGATCATATGTTTGGTTTTTCATTTCGATCCTTATTTTTTTTAATTTTTAATTTTTTTTTGGCACTTTTGTTGAAGTTTTTTTTCTTTCAATTTTATCATTCAATCAATTTTTTTGTTATTTTTTTTCAGTTTGATTGTCATTCTTTTGATTTTTTTCTTTTATTAAAGCTATTTTTCAATTCAATTAAACCCTTCAATTGAAAAATTTTATCTATCAAATTAGTACTTTTTCTCACCCTTATTTTTTTCAATCCTTTTGTGTAATTTTTTTTCTTATTTCATCTTTCAACATTTAATTTATTAGGAATTCAACTTCGTATGATCTTATTGTTCAACATTAGTTTTTTTTAATATTGGTTTTGTGATTATTTTCAAGTTTTTTCTATAAGTTTATCCTGGTCTCATGACCTAGGTCACAATTTTTGCATGCCTTTTTTTAATATAAGTTTTTTTTAGTTTTTCCATTTCTATTTCATTTTTCAAGGTATTATTCTAATTCATCTATAATTTTTTTTAATACAAATGAAGTTTATTTTTTTTAAATTAAAAATATTCATTTTTAAATTATATTGCTGATGTGTTCGGCCTTGTGTAATATTTTTTATGGCATGAGTTTATCCAGTTAGTTTTATTTGCATTTATTTTTTAAGTCGTGAGTTTTTTTAGGGTGTGAAATGTGAATTTATCTTTTATTTATTTAAATAAATAAGTTCAGTAAACACAATCGGATACATGTCTCATTTTATGTTATGGAATATCTTGATCTTGCTTGCATAAGCTTTTCAATTTACACTTTGAATTTTTTATGTAAAAAAACATTAAAGCAACCTACATACCCGTTATTTGTTTTTTAAAAATTTATAACTTGCAGTAAAGCGTGGGTTAAATGACTAGTAAAGATATAAAAGGTGTGTACAAACCTGTTATTTTTTAAAGCAACCTACATACCCGTTATTTTTTACATACCCACTTGCATTGTTTAACCTCTCACATTTTATTATGGATTCACTATTCAACTTTTTTTTTTTTAAAATAGTGAATCCATAGTAAAATATAAAAGCTGAGGGTCGATCCTCCACCCTCCGTTTTAAGGGGCATAATATAGACTATATATATCTATGAAATATTATTGGATTAATCTAGTGATGTAATCTCAAGATTAACCATTATATATTGTCCTACATGTATAAATTAATAAGAAATGTTGGCTAACTAATATGTGAAGTTGTCAATTTCTCTTCAACTGGTAGTATTTATATTTCACATAAAATCATAAAATCTACCATAAAATCATGGTTTTAC
>Ga0307515_10015357_pt1 | contig 14113 bp, 12 predicted proteins | sample 17_EM_MG_FD_194513 | JGI IMG/M metagenome (GOLD analysis project Ga0307515, IMG submission 194513) | Populus trichocarpa ectomycorrhiza microbial communities from riparian zone in the Pacific Northwest, United States - 17_EM | ecosystem: Host-associated > Plants > Roots > Unclassified | place...
CAACGGCTTTGAGGGGAGGGAAAGAGTCTGAAACTCTCTCGACCGTGCGGAGGAACAGCTTGGCTGAAGAGGACGTGACATGTTTCCAGTCCGACTTGTCCGATTGCAAGGATAAGCTCGAGTGGTCGAGCTGCTCGCTACCGGCTACGCCGGCTGGTCGTTCATCTCTCCTGTCTCCGATCTTCGACAGCTTCTCTTTCGCCTTCTTTCGAAACCCAGCGAGGGACTTTCGGAAACTCATGTCGCTGCAGGATCGGTGTGGATAGATGGATGGTGGTGCGATAGGAAAACTGTTTGGCACGTGGCTGCCGTGACAACTCTATTGGAATCTTCAATTCGGCAAGCAGCGGCCCTCAGCTCAAAATGCATCGTCCAAACTGCCTAGAGACATTCGAACTATCATTTGTCCCTGCTCCGGTAGTCTAGACTTACCTCTGCTGGCCTGAACCACGTTATTTATTCTTTCGCCCAAGTATCCGCACGGAACAAAATTTCCCAACGCTTGTACCCCCCTGAACGGATTGTCGGCGGCCGGCGACTCAATAGTATCAGCAACGACGGGTCTTCAAAACACCCGAGTCATCCAAGCGAAAGCGCACTGTAGTTCACACGTGAGCAGAAGTTAACATTTGGAAGACCCCTCACGGTGGGACGCTGGAGGATGTTGACCGGCGTACAGTAAAAAGTGCTACGCTGGTGAGACCACAGGACACGCCACTTCGGTTTCCGGCCGCCACGGTAAAACCTCACGGCACTGCCCACGTGAGTGACCCGTAATGCCGAACCCGAGCGATACCTGAACTTTTTGGTGAGGTACTTCTGCGGAGAAGGCGAGGATTTCCATTGTGCTTTGCTGCCAGTGACGGATGCCCCTAGGACCCATCAGAGTCACTGCCATCGGCCCTCGGGGCGTCTCCATTGGTCGGTCCGGCGCCACGGAAGCTTCCGAGCTGCTGCGCCCACGCCGAATTTGAAATCTGCCTCTCCGATTACCACGATGGTTGTCTTTGATTCGATGAGATTGTCTTGTGGCTGAGAATACATAGGTCCGCAGCAGGTGGCTTTTCTCCACAGCCATGGGCTACGGGAAATCACCGCATTTCCATCAATGGTAGATTCGCAGCTCAGACCGCCCTAGCTTTCACGCAAGGCACCCGGCGGCTGCCACAGGCCGAAGTATAAAATAAAGACGGACGAAACCAGCTCCTTCCATACACATCCACACACCCCGTGGCAGCACCACACCCAACCCACTCCCACCAGACCCTCACCAAATGTCCCCCGCCCCCAGTAATCAACCAATGAGGGAGTTGACTCTGTCCTCCCGATGCGTCTTCAACACCCAGTTCATCGATTCGAATACCAAGGAGGTGTTGTACAGCACCCGAACGCCCAAGGTGTGGTTCACCCGACAAAGTGTTACCTCCATCATCCGCCACGCACCATCCACAAACCAACCCTCCGGATCCGAAAGTAACTCTCCTGTTATCCCCCAACCCGCTTCCCCAAGCCTCCTCGAGAAGGTTTCGATTCTAGACGATGTCTCGTCCGAATCCCCCAAGATTGCTCCTCTGCCCCATGGCGCTTCAGCAATCGAGCAGGAGCTGAAGGAGGGAGGGCGCGAGGTCGAGATCACCAAGATCCACTGGAAGTTCTTCCATGATACGCTATTTGAGCACGACTTCCAGACGAAGGACGTCAACGAGATCATGGAGAAGTCCGGACTTCGGCCGTTACGATTGTAAGTCGCTTCCTCGATAGCATCGTCGACACCAAAACTCACGCCAAAACAGTGACAGGACGTTCGAAGTGAACGGAGTCAGTTACAAATGGGACCTTGGTCTCGTCGGTTTTGAAACTCCTAAAGTAAGCACTCTCCCGTCCCGATATCCATCTAGATCTGAGAGCTTATGTGATCATGATCATCTAGCTCAAACTCAACGATAGCACCGAGACTGTCATTGCAAAGTTCCACCGAACGTGCCCCTTCACCTCGTCAAAGATCACTCTCAAGCTCCGCCAGGGTTCTGAGGACATCCTCGACACGATTATCATGACTCTCGTGTGGGTCGAGTGAAGGCAGAGGTTGAGAATGTTCACAATGATTCCCACCGTCGCTTTCCTCCTCTGATGATCCTGCCGGCTCCTGATGGACGGTTTCTTTCTTCGTATCTATTCTTCTAATCTGTACGCAGCGCATCTCTTTGTGCAATCTTAATCTTATTATCTACATGAACGATCATGGCAGTGGGAGGATACAAGCCATCGTAAGCTACATGGCCGCTTTTCCTGCTCGCTAGGTAACCGAGCTCTCATTCCGAGTTCTATTATTGTGGTAATTAACCAGTTGGGTAGTACGTACGTATAATAAATCCAATCCTCCGGCCGCCGTAAGTTATTTGATGTACTTGTAGACGGTTTGGAGGAATTCTCCAGGGCTATATTTCATCATGAGCTAAGAAATAAACACACAAAAACACAACGTACGCCTCAGAATGCACCCAGTGCCCAGCGTCCAACTCCTCCAACACGACCCCGGGGAACATGTCTTGCATTATAGGCAAGTTGTGTTTGTTGATATACCTGTTGCATTTACGGGTCGGTTCGGCAGATGACGCAAATTGTTAAGTGAGAAACCCACTTGCTCCTTTTTCCCTTTATCGCTACGACCTGGCCATCCTTCCAAGTACGTCCCCCCGGGCCTTGAGGGAAGTCCCCCAACTCCTCCAATGAGTTCCCCAGGATCCGCAAAGGAACCTTGAACCTCGCAGGCTCGTTCGGTGCCATCATCAAATTCGTTAACAAGAATGCGCGGACCATCGGATCCTATGCTAGGAGGTCAAACTTGGGATTACTACAAGCTTGTCACCTCACTTTTTCGTACTCTGTCAGAATATTTTGTGCATCCTGCCGAGTGCTGACCTGGGCGTCTTCAATCCTTTGCATTCCTTCGAAATACCCCGCGAATTCTTTAGATAGAGACGAGACTTGGGAGGGTGTGATATCCACCACTATTAGATTAGAAAGCACATTTGGAGGTAGTTCTGGGCTGAGCGCTGCAGCCATCGCCACCTTGCCTCCCCTGTTTGCACATTCAGCACACTCGTCAAGCATCTTGAGTTGGGAACGAACAGACCCACATCGAGTGACCGATCAACGAGACGTTGGACAAGGAATGTTTTCGAAGAAAATGCAGAACATCGTTTGTCATAGCGGTGTAATTCATGGGCTCAGCATGGGGTGACGAGCCGTGGTTTCGCAAATCCTACAAGGAAGCGTGCTCATCACCGACACCTGACCGTCATTTACTTAGCGAAAAGCGCATACAAGGGCGTAAATTGGTCTCTGGAGTTCCCGAGACATCGCTTTCGACAACGACAGCCAGTTCCGCTTCGAGCCTCTGGAGACCGCACCACGTGTGAGCTACGTGAAACCACACGACCGTTCCTCACTCACAGCAGGCCGTGGAGGATGACTACCGGCCCCTTCCCATTGACCCCCGGTGAACTCTCCTTGGACCCCAGGAGATCATACTCTAAATCCACGACAGATGAGTGCACCTTCGAGTAACAGCCTTGATTCAGAACATCCGCTTGGTCAGCAGTTCACATCCAGTGAGCCGATTGTTGGAATCTGAACTTGCGATTGTATCTTAATGGCGCGTTTCTGTTGAACAGGAGTGACCGCCTCGCGAGGTCCGGCGAGACGCGTAGTAACATGGGGTTGGAGGGGGGTGCAAAGGGCTTGAGAGAGAATATAAGTCACGTAGAGGGAGGGATCGGAGCTGTCCGAACTTGAAGGAGGCCTCGAATCCCACGGGCCCTGAGGCCTGATGCAGCACCACCCGCCGTGTGTGTGTGTGTGTATGTCTATTATAGTCCCATCGCATCGCTGCAGAGGACTCCCCTATCTACTACAGGGTATTACGGTCAAGTGTGGTGTTCTTCCTAACGGACACTTGCCCTTAGGTATCGGCACAGGCAGGACCTGTACTCGCATCCGCTTTCGCGTGGTGTCCCCGGGATTATGAAATTCGGGTACGGGATGGTTATGGCATCCTCGCCCTCCCTATCAGGTGAAACGCCTGCGGTGTTTCATATCCCCGGGACACGCTGATGCTATCCACAGACGTCGCCGTCTGCTTACTGTAGAACCATGTTGGACCATCTTTCGAAGGCCTAGACCACAGTGGTGCCGGCCCTGTACCGGCATAGCCACCTTGTTAACTTGTTCGCTCCTTAAGCCAAAAACCGGATCTGGACTTAGTTAGGGGCCTTCTGCCTTTGCCGTGATCCGAAGTAATGACCGACGCCGGCGTCCGTCCTCTCGGGCCACCCATAGTTCCTACCCCTTTTGGGCCGCAGCAGAGACGTGCGTACTGCGTGGGTGCCACGCCCCGCCGACTCTCGTCGGTTTCGCGTTACCTAGTCTGGGGGAAGTTACACGCTCCCAGGCAAGGCCCTCGACGTCTCGCCACTCGTAACCTCGTCGAATACCCATGATGAGGAGTCTGAGTGACTAACCTATAGCAGGGACCCGCGGGTGTAGTCTCCTACAGAGGCTACACTTAAGGGGAGTATCGGGTGGGTGTGTGAGGCCCCCCAACCCACTATCCGGGGTGTCCTGTCTCAACTTTGGTCGAGTCGGATGGTTTTCAGAAAAGAAACTCCCCGTGAAGACGAGTCGCGCGCCGAAAGGCTGCACGCCCAGACCACGATGATCGTGGTTAGAGACAAACCCGCTTGTGTACACCACCCGCCGTGTTTTCTCCACTGGATTTCCGCGTACCGGTTCGCCTGTGCCACTTTGATGTTGGAAGAAATTGATAGGGAATTCGCGACCGCGCTCGTCCACCCTAGTACACTCCGGTGCGTCGAGAACAGACTATGCTCTCTCCTTCCGCGACTCCGTAGCAAGATTTTATCATCTACCACGACAGAGTACTACTGTGATTGCGACCAATCTCCAACACCAGTCATCACACTCACGAGATTAAGTATACGCAGGGCGACCGAACTCCGGTAGAGAACGAGCTACGGGGATCCGCCTCACGGCCTAAACGCAACATACAGCGTGTTCATGGGGTGGAAGGGGTCTACGGAGTCATCGATCCCAGCTCATGGGACCCCACTGGCAGTCAGCCGGGACGCCGAAGATTTCCTGGACCGTTGGGGGGATACAATCGTTTCGGAGCAGCGGATCCCGTCATCTGAACAACCAGGTGCGGCCTCGAATGTTCAGGTCGGCGGGTGGTATAACACCGGTGATGCTGCGCCCTCGCCAACTCCTACCACTGGACGCTTGGCCTTCCACGATCTCCCCTTGCTGATTTCCGGTTGTTCGTCTGGAGCGTGGTCGATGGCTGGCGATCACTCGTTTTCATCACTTTCCGTTCATTACGACAAACTTTTCTCTCTTGCCCTCTTTTTTTCTAATTGCGGACACGGACTCGTATCTAGTGGCTCTCACGAAGGTCTCGCCTCATCGGCCACTGTATCCCAATGGAGAGTGGGGGTAGACGGCGAATTTCCTAGACCATACGCTGTTATCGGCCTAGGGTTCGGCATATCATGCGTTTTGCAACCCCTCAGTAAATGATATGACCTCTATCCCGAATATCCGATTTCACGAATTCCGGTGGGGTGTGATTGAATTACTCACTCTCTGCAACATGTTCGAGGCGGTTCTGGTGGAGCGCACGTGGATCATGTATGCTTTTCCTAACCGTAAAATATAGTATTGTAGGTACGGTTGTAAAGCTCGGTGCTGAGTCTGGGATTGAGAAAATCGAGTGCTGCGTGAGGAGGATATCGACTGGTGTACCTTCCTTCGCGTAGCTCGACATGATTCATGTCCCGACGAGCTCTGGAATGTAAGTGAGAGACAACAGCTGATCGGCATCCCCCGACTCTCCTCGCCCACGAACTTATTCGGACTCAAGACCTGACCGTTGACCGGATAACTACCTGCCGCAGTGCATTCGGCAGGTGATCCTCACCTGCGCCACATTTATAGTTTCTTACCAGTGCTTCACGTTAGAGGATCATGACGGCCTCGGATCCTTGGTCATTAATTGATAATCCCCCCTCGCAAGACTCGCGTTTGCCCCCCGAATTACTCGTCAGGATCTTCGAATACCTCGTAATTCACTCAAGCCCCACAATCCTCCTGCAAATATGCCATCGCTGGACGGATATCGCGTCTTCTATTTCTTCCCTATGGTCCAGGATTGACTTCTCGACCCCGCCGGCGCCCTTGCTGCAACGTTGCGTCAATCGGCCTGTCGAAGTTATCCTACCACCCTCCCTCGTCGCGCCAACATCTGATCAACTCAGGGCTGCCAAAGAGGTGCTCCGCCTCCACAGCGATCGCATTTGTAAATTAGTTCTGGATCTCCCGGCAGACCATCTACGGGCGATCGAACCCGAGGTTTCAGGAGTGTTCCCCATCCTTGTGGATGTCTCTATCAGCATTCTGCACGACCGCTACGGGAGCCTCGATATTACCGACTTCCCCGAGTGGAAACCTGTTGCGACCCCTCCTTCGCCTGTCCGTTACTTAAGGCTGTTGCTTGTCAATACTCCTTGGATTCCAGGTCATTTTCACAACTTGGTGGAATTCTTCTTACACGACCAATGGTATTCTTATTTAGACCTGACAATGGAGGTATTCCTTGGGATCCTTGAATCGAGCCCTCAGCTCACCGTACTCTCGGTGGCGAATGCCGGTCCCAGGCTGCCCCTCGACACTACCGCCCTCCCCCCAGCCACCCGCGTCGTCCATCTACGTAATCTACAACGCCTATATCTCGAGCAAGAAGACGCATGCGATATTGGGTGGATGCTGATTCACCTGAAGATCCCCGCCTCTACAAATGTGAGAATTTTCGTCGACCTCGACTATGACAGGTGGTCCGGTGTCCCTCTTCGGCTCGCGTTCAATCTGGCCCTCCCAAATCATCACGGGTTTCCTCACCTTACCAACCTCTACTGCTGTACGTATGGGGTGGATACTCGGCCAATGTGTATCATTACCACCATAAATTTCACTTTCAGTATTACCTGGAATACCGACATGCAGACGCACTTCCACAATTTCATGATGCCGTTCCTCCGCCGTGCCATGACTGCGGGGGTAATCGAGGATCTCACCGTTATTCACGACCAGCCCACGCGATACAGCACTACTACATTACGATGGGACCAGATTTTTGGCACATTACACTCCCTCCGAAAACTTAGAGTTCGACTGTCATGGGGTAGTTTGGACTTTTCGATTTGGGCATTGTTCGAGAGCCCACCAAGTCTTACGTTACGGGACCTATGGCTCACGTCCCTCGTATTTGGCAAAGAACCGTGGGTGGAGTGGTAGGGAAATCAGGGAGAATTGGTGGAGAGATTGGTGAAATTCTGTGCCGAGCGAGACCAGAGAGGGTATCGCTTGGAACGCCTCGTCATCGAAGACCCCCTGGATCCCCCTCCGAATCTTTCTTCGCTGTTGGCTCCTTACGTGGACCACTTCGAGATCAAGGGAGAAAATATGAACGAGGACGATATCTGGGAACTCGAGTTCGCATCTAGACAGGCGTTTGATTTCCCTCGAGCGCGTGAATGGATTGCACCTTGACATAGCTGTTTGAAGGCCCGCCGGGTTCTGTGCTACGAGATCTTTGGCTCTCGTCCCTCGTACTTGACAGAGAATCGCGGGGGAGGTGGAGATGGGGAAGGCTTGGTGGAAGAGATCAGTGAGTTACTGTGCCGAGCGAGACTGGAGAGGATAACATCTCGTTATTGAATCCTCATATCACCCTCCGGACTCCGTTTAGTTGTTAGCCCCTTACGCCGGCCGCCTCGAAATCAGGGAAGTAAATAGAATGTATCTTGATATTTCGAAGTACTTTGGAGACATCGTCGGGGTGATGGTGGTTTACATTGCACTATGTGTACGTGGATAATACAGGGTTTCAAGGCAGTACAGCACAGGTTCGAGGTCAGTTTCAGGTATAAATTGGTCGGAGGGTAAGAGCTTTCGGTTTCTGGCAGAAGGGTCGAGTTCAGAGTGCAAAAGGAAAATGATCCATCTCTCTTTTATCATCAATCCAGTGTGTTCTAAATCCGTCGAAGGCAGAGACACAGTCGGTGGGCAAGATCGGCTTGAAGATCCGAGGAACAGGATATGCAGATACAGATCGTTCCTTCAGAGTCAGAGATCGGTGAGTATCAAGATCGCGCTGAGAACTGCGCGCATTGGAATCGAGGCGACTGATCAACGGTTTGCCAGCGTCAGTACTTTCGGGAACGGTTAAGGTGGTCTGTTACCTGGACTTCTCGTAGCTTGAACCTTGGGGAATAACGCGACGACGTCGTTCCTTCTGCGGCGAGGGTGCGGTCAGTTTCTTTTTCTGGAGCTTTTTAGCCTTATGCTTTTCTCGGACGAGTGTGACGAGGTCTATCCGGGGGCAATCCTGGTAGCATGGAACGTTGGTGGCAGCCACAGGAGCCGAGGGAATCTGTGGGGGCGGGACGGAGGGGTTGTACTGTTTTGTTCGTTCCAAGTTGTCGTCACGGTGCGGTGTCAGAGAGTCGACCAGGATGCTTTGCTTAGCTGGGTCAATCGAAGGAGGCGCATTTTTTTGTACTGCATATAGTGACTGTTCGACCCGAGAATCGCGTAGCGGAGATCTTGGCGGAGATGGATGACCAGAGATCTTCGGAGCATCGAGGGGGGCAGATACACCAGTGACCTTCGTGGGCGGATGTGTCCTGACAGTAGATTCACCGCACGGCTGTTCTGACAAGCAATTGAGAGGTTGGGGTCTCGCGCCGCCGATGATAAAATTCCTCATGGGGACAAGTTTCTGGTCCACTTGTTTTGACACGACTTGGAGGACTTAAGACGCGTGAAATACCTAAGGATACTCAGAGAGCCGTAACGGGCGTCCACTTCCCTCCTGGGGGGCGGGGAGATATCTCACCACGTTGGAATTTGCTTGCCAGCTATGGGAAAGAAAATAAACAGCTAGACAAACGGTAGTGTATGTGTTGTGGAGGACCACGTACATTTTCACCCAAGGGTCTGTTGCGTCCAAAGCGAACAGCCAGTCAACACCAGGAACCCTCCCCACTGTCTCGCCAAATCGTGAATACAACGCGCGAGGCAAGATTATTTTACCCCCGTTCATAGCTGGAAAAATACAAAACGTCCGGATGCGGTTGGGATTCGGGTGAACGTCGAGATTGGATCAGGAAGGAATACTGACACCAGACGGTTTCGATCCACGATGGGACTTTGGGACTGAAACACGCTGGAGGTAAACGGAAGGTCAGCCAGAATCGCTGGAATTCTGAGTGGTCGTGTGACTGCACCTGTACCGTTGAAGTACGACATTTGTGGTGGTTCTGGCCAAGCCGCGGGATTCGGGCTGTCGATCACACCCCTGCGGGATTTCAAGTTCAATGCATAGTTGCGAGCGAAAGTCTGCTTTATTTTCTGACTATCCGCACGTGACTACTTGTCGATGTATTTAGGCGCATATATCTGTCTACTTCCACAAATCCAGCGTCGCTGAAGGTCGCCGATCACCACCATGCGTCTCACCAACACCCACGATGTCGATGAAGCATTACCACGTGTTTCTCGGTGCGCCATCTTCGGCAAGCCTGTATTGCAACGAAAGTGATTTCGAATGGGAGACGTTTCCGACTCCAGCAACACCCGTACTCGACGCCTCTGTCTTCGATAGGGTAAAGTGAGAAATGCCTGATTTCCTAACAGGCCTGTTAGTAACTACGACGAAGTCGGGGGCTGAAATTGTCTGTTACTAACATCGTTTATCCCTATGGCCAGCTGAGGCCGCCCACATCGCAGTGATTCCGGGTGGAACGTCTATTTACGTAGTGATTGCATAGTCTAGAATTCGAACTAATAGGCAGTGTTTTTAGCTCAACGGCATCTCGGTTCGGCCGGGTATGGAGCGGGACCCTCCCAAAGGGAGACGAGGACATCGACAATGATTGGGACGAGGGCGGACAAAAAGGTCCTGCAGGTAATGATGACTCGAGGGGTTTGAGTTTGACGATGATGTTGATCTCGCATCGCCATCTCTTCACGGCATGCTTTCAGATCAGCAATAGTGTCGGGCTTCAAAGGTGCCATGGCCCTCGCAACCCCCGCCGCAAACGTTGGGATGGAACCGAGGGGTCGCAAACCATCTGAGGACGATTGGGAAGGCATGTGATGACCGTTTCGTATAGCATATTTCTCGCTGTTTCTCACTGTTAGTAATACTACGGCTGTTAGAAATTGTGTGTATATACGGTGTTAGAATTTGTGTTAGTAACCGGTTAGAATGTTTGTTAGGAATGGATTGCCTTGCACGAAAGTTAGTAACTATTAGTTGGAACGTGGGTAATTTCTCACTTTACCCTAGTCTTCGAGGCCGCAAGTCGACGAATCTCCCGCTTATACGAGAACGTGATTTTCGCCGAAGATGACAACGAGGACATTGGAGATGCGAGCGATGATAACTTCCTCGACACGGAACATGGCAGCAGGGCAGCCGAGACGTTCATCACATGGTCCCCAACCCAAAATCGTACGGGGGATGCGTCGCGATCACAGGTGTCCTCCGGTGGGCAAGAATCCACGATAGAGGAAACGCAAGAAACGACATCCCATGAATATTCCGACACCTCGTCTATTGGACGGTTCCCCCATTTCTCGTTCAATCTTCATACCCTGCGACTGGTCAAAGCCCTCGTCGAGATGGCCAAGTCCTCCAGAACCAAGGGAACCCTCAAGGTCAACGTGCTGATGGCCGTCCTCGAAGTCGAAGGTCCGGACGCGGTGACTATCAGGAAGGGGCAATATGCTGGAAATCAGGTGTCGATCCTGAGAATGATTCTTGGAGACGGTGACGGCAATATCCTGAAGCTTACGGCGTGGAGGGATGTTGCAGAGACGTGGGGGATCGGGACGGATGCCCAGCTTCCGATCCGGAGAGGAGACGTTGTTCTGTTCCAAAGTGTGTCTGATTAATTTTCGGGATGCGTCGGGTCTGGTTAACTCCAACCGTACAGATATATCCTTCAGTTGGGATCCCTCGGGTGGTGCGCCACCAAACTTCACGGCTTCACCGTACACGAAGCCAACAGCAGAGATTTGTTACCGCACGATGCCTCAGACTCCACGGGATGGAAGATTGCGGCCCGACCTCAGGCTTAGCGAAAGCGATGTGTCCGTTCGTAGGGTAGCGGCCTTAGTTGCTTGGTTTGAGCGACTATCTGGGCTGTAGTTGGCGTGTGTGACTCGCCTCTTCTCGCTACCAGCAATGGACTCCAATCAGTGGCCAACTGTGGACAAAAATGTCCGCGTCGAAACAATCCGCACAGTTTTAAACATCTACCCTTTCAGCATTGGGATCTTCAGAGAGATCCTGCAGAACTCTGAGGACGCGAAAGCATCAAAACAGGTTGAGTCGGTCCGCCACACTTTCTGTTCGACACTGAAACGGTTATCCCTAGGTTTTCCTCTTAGACTGTCGTACCCACTCACCCGCGAAGCTTCGTGGAACAGCTCTCGAACATGTCAACGGTCCAGCACTGCTGGCTTTCAACGATTCCACGTTCCGCCCTGAAGACTGGGAGGGAATCGCCACCGTTTTCAAGTCATCTAAAAGAGGAGACACATCGTACGTGGCATTCTGATCTCCATGAGCATACTGGAAACATTGAATCTTAGGAAAATCGGGAAATATGGGATGGGATTTCGCACCTGCTTCCACGTTAGTTCGCGTCCTCGGCGCTTGCCCCGGCCGGTCACTCACACACTCCCTAGGTCACCACAGGAAGGCAGAGCAAGAACGAAGAACGGCCACCAGACACCTCCTGGAGTCCCTTCCTGCTCCCTACGTTTGTTCTCTACAAACACGAACGTCAGAATGATGTAGTCCAACATATCCATCCCCACAGGTTGGACTTCGAGTCACGCTTTCTGTCTCTTCACGAGGTAATGTGCGGGGTGGGATTCAACAATCGTCGTCTTCTTCTCATCGGAGGTGGCCGGCTTCATAATGTGGTTCAACGCCAATGATTGTAGTGAGGCGAAGAATATACTCACCTTGGGATGGTGGAATCCAAATGCGCCCAGCGCCCATCTATACTGAACCCCGTCCGGTCCAGCGAGCAGGTACTACTCCGAAGTTCGAAGCCAGCCCAACCCTGGTTGTAACGGCGGACACTCTGAGAACTTACTCACCCTTTCGTCTTCCCGCAATTGGGCGAGAACTTGGTCCGAAGGTATACCCTCCCTCGAAAGATGATTCTGTCCGACGAGAAACATTTCCAATAAATCCTTGCAATCTCATCACTAGTCTCAGGTGGTTCCGCCCCTGCCCCTACCTCATCCCTCCCCTCCTCGATGTCGTTCTCGCTGTTCCCGGATTTCTCCCCCTTCCTCTCCTCACCAGTGATATCACTGCCGGAATGAGAGTCATCGTCGTCCCAATGGAGGGAAAGCTGTGTGGACGGGCCGAACTTCCTGATGCCGCAGCGAGTGATGGCTCAGGCGACCGTTATGGGGGTGTCGATCTGGTACTTGGCATGGCCAGTGGCTTCGTCGACGAGGGTGGTTCGAAGGGGGGTGTTTCGAGAGAACCAGAGTGTACAGCCACTCATCATGGTATAGAGGGGGGAATCAGCGAAGACTGAGTTTTGGCTACATATTCGTGATCAGGAATTGGATCTGGATCACCCGCGGCGTGAATGTACGTGGACGGGGTAGTCGACCTTGCTAACTCGAGCAATTAACATGGTCTACCCTACGCCCAGTGTCTGGCATGGCCGACCTCGACTAGCTGACTTTGACACGGAAATGATCACTGGACTGCCAAACCTTCGACGCGAGCATAGCACTCCCACTGTGTAGTATCTATTACAGTATGGAGGATGTCTTCGATCGGCCCCCCATTTCCTGTTCTGCGTCTGAAATATCCCAGATGATAATCTCCCCATCGCACTGGACAGGTTGATGTACAAAGCACCTCCAGGAGAGAAAATCAGGTGAATAAAGGTGTGGGACGTACCAAAAGTATTCGGCGTGACCTGCCTCAGGCCCCTTGAATGGATGCTACCTTACATTGCCAGGGTTCCATCCCGAATACTCAAAAATTACCGCAGAAGTGGTATCAATTGAACGTTCTGGGCATGGGGGATCTGTTTCGGCCCCTGATCGACTCGGTGCCAACGCTGACTACAAGGATAAGCCTTAGAGGACTCGAGAAACAGAAAGGTAACTGAACTCCGCCCTGAATAGGTTGCGGATACATGGCTTCCACTTATATACCGTAGTTACGAATGACAGAGTGATTGCTTGAGTCATCTTCGAATCGTCACTAGGTTACGGATGTCAATGATATGTCAATGATTGGCACAACACTGGGACAAAGTCCTTGAATTTGTTACAACATTAGTGAGTACTACTGATTTCATCGTGCTTCGAAGCCATCTTCACCAAAATTTCCCCGACTTCCTGCAACGGCGATACACACAATTCCTCTAAATGCACATCCAACAGCTGCAGAAAGACTTGGTCATCCTCAGGCTCTTCGTAGGGAAGATCCTCTGTCCCATCCTCTGAGCGCTTGATGCGGGAGATTCTAAGAGTTGATGACAGGTCCGCCTTCGCCTTCGCCAGTCGGCATTTAGATTGTTTCCTCCACCGATCAATCCAGTACTCGTGAAGACCATAAGCGAGGCCTTTCGTATTCGGGTGAGCCAGGCGAACCCCCGGAATATCTCTATCCCATTCAATAAACCCAACTTTGGCGTTACGAGACCTCTGCCAACCTTGAAACCACTCAGATAGAGGGTGCGGGTGCCTGGTGCAGTTTTTGCCTTCCTTATCCTCCACAGTAGCAAGATAAAGGCACACAAGACACCACGCGAATGACTCGGCCTCGTGCCGGTAGCGGCGAGGGATATTTCCATCCAGACCCTCTTCCGACAGCAGATCCAGCGCCATGAACGGCAATGTCCCAGTGTTGTCTTGCCCACTCGCACCCCTCTGATCCACAAATCCGGCGAGGTCGAAATCATTGAGGACCCCTACCTTCCGC
>Ga0307515_10015358_pt1 | contig 14113 bp, 10 predicted proteins | sample 17_EM_MG_FD_194513 | JGI IMG/M metagenome (GOLD analysis project Ga0307515, IMG submission 194513) | Populus trichocarpa ectomycorrhiza microbial communities from riparian zone in the Pacific Northwest, United States - 17_EM | ecosystem: Host-associated > Plants > Roots > Unclassified | place...
TGTAATTGTTTTCTATAAACACGGTCGCATTTACAAAATCTTCATAATTATAATTATGCAAACCCCTTATTTGTAAAACCTTGCGTACAACCTTTTGGGCATCTACCTGTACAGGCCTGGCGGGAAACACGGCTCCTATCCATACGGCTATACCGCCCAGGGCCAGCGAATCGATCCCTGTGAGCATGGCCTGTGGGCTGCCTGTCATATCAAATACAACATCAACCTCGGGCCATGGCAGGCCTGTGGCGTCGTCGGCCGGCGAAATATAGTTTTCATCGGCGCCAAATTTTTTGCCCCAATGCAGGCGCGACTCATCGTTATCAATTAAACCAATCCATGACGCACCAGCTTCTTTACTCATGGCCACGCATGACAGGCCCAACAAGCCCGCGCCAAAAACCAGCACTCTTTTACCGGCAATATCCCCGGCTATCCTAAGCGCCCCGGTAACCGTTGCATGGGCGCAACTAATGGTGGCAGCCACCTGCACGGGAATATCAGCGGAAATTTTGATAAGTGCCGTGTTGGCATGCAGTACACAATAGTCGGCAAGGCCGCCGTTAAATACATCGTTGCCATTGGCCAATGCATGGCCGTATTTAAAAAGCTGGTCGCTTTTTTGGGGCATATCGGGCCTTGGCGCGGTTACATCAGCAGGTACCGAAAATATAGACCAGGTAACCCTATCCCCCACTTTAATATCATCACCCCTGAAATCTTTTGCCGGATGGGCTGGGTCGATATACAGGATATCGCCCACAATTTCGTGCCCCAAAACTACCTGTGCCGGCTCAACGCGCCGACCGCAATAGGTATGTATATCGCTGCCGCAAAGCGTGGTGTAAAGGTTTTTTACCAATATTTCGCCGGGTTTAATAACCGGCAATTCCCGTTCTATAAATTCAAATGGCAGGCCGGCACCGTTAAATACGGCCGCCTTGCCAGCCGGGAACCGGAGCAATTTGTTGTTCATTCCTTTTTAACTTTATTTTAAAATACCAATGGCAAAACAATACAATGAGCGCCCCGGCAATACCCAGGGCAATACATATTTTCAAAAAAATAAACAGTATCGAATCAGTAGAAGGCGTGAAATATCTTAACAACATAAGTACGATATAACCTGTATACCCAACCGAATCAACAATATACATCAGGAAGCCAACATTTGCACGCTCTTTGGTAACGGCTATCAGGCGCTCAAATACGATGGAATGTATGGCCACATAAGGCATATAAACACCCAGGCCCAACAGCACCATAAAGTTGAAAGTACCCAAACCGTGATTTAAACCCCAAACGGCAGTCAACAAAATAATAAAGCCCGCGAGGCAAATAAAGAGCGAAAACCGGAACGCTTTATAATGATTGCTAATAAAAACCGCGAAACTGATAATAACTATAACAGCGAAGGAAACCAACAACTCCGATTGGGTAAAGGTAGCCGGCGTTTGATGAAAGCCTAAGCCGGCCCATAACTCGGGAGCAAAGTCGGCACGTACGCTGCGTAGTAAGGTTACAAATAGATAAACCGTTATGATGCCTATAAGCCCCGGTGCATATTTTATAAAAAAGTCGCGCCTGTCTTTGCTGCACATTGGCTCCCTTGCCGATCGTTCGGCCACATCGGCGGCAGATGGCAGGGGCACAAATGCCAGCATACCTATAAAAATCAATGTAGGCACGGCAAACAGCAGGCCCGCAAAAAAAGGCATCCAGCTTTCGGTAACTCCATAGTTCAACAGCATGGTACCTAACGATTTGGATACCCCATCAGATACGATGAAGCTGGCGCACAGCCCTGCAATTAAAAACTCGGTATGCTTGCGGCCTTCTAAAAAGCCCAGCACCAGGCCAAATATAACTCCAAGGGATAATCCATTAAGTAACAGGCAAATTATATTCCAGGGGCGTGGTACAAAGCCAAAAAGCAGCAACATCAACTCGGCAAAGGCTATAAAACCCAAAATGGCCCGGATACGCTGATGTGGTTTTATTTCGGACACTACTTTTATCCCTACCCACTTGGCAATAACATAACCAATGGTTTGTGCAATAATGAGCAGGAATTTATAGTTAATACCCCAAAACGCCGCATCGGCATAGGTAGCCGCGGTATAGGGCTTACGAAACCCGTACATACAAAAATAAGTACCAAACGCTGCCACTAACGCCCAGGCCGGATTCGAAACTATTTTTTGCAGACGAACTGAAAAATTGTGTTGATGCATAACTGGTTGCAGAAATTGCTTTTGCATCGGATCATAGTGCAGCCGAATTGAGCCAAACTGATTACAGCTCCTTATAAAACAATCAAACTATTAATAAACGCCAAATATAAGGTGGCTAAATGGGTAGCCTGTGTTTACTGTTTTATTAAATTGTTATTTAATTGTTAGGCATTATATAGCAAAGTATCTACAGTTTGGTATAATCCGCCAACCAGCGCACTATTTTTGAAACTTTATTTAACAGCGTTTTTTTTAAGTTAATTTCTTTTATCTATTTTCAGAATTACGAAAACAATCCCGGCTTTCATTTGTGCTATTGCAGATCCGGTTTTTTTAAGCGTAGCAACTCAAAATCAGCTTGCAATATTTTACAAATATCTACCTGTTCGGACGGCGTTGGTATCTCATTTAAATAATGGTATTGTCGCCCCTGTGTTATGGAAGTAAATAAGCTATCGGAACAATTGAACGTTGCCAATAAAGAATTGGTAAGCCAGCATCAGAAAAACGAACAACTTGCCGAAGATTTAAGCCAGGCACTGATGAAACTTGAACTGCAAAACCAGGAAAAAGGAAAGTGGGCTGATGAATTGATGATTGCAAACGTCGAGCTTAATTTTCAGAACGTTGAAAAACGAAAACGCGCCGAAGAACTGCTTATTGCAAACAAAGAACTTGATTTTCAGAACGAAGAAAAGGAAAAACGAGCCGCCGAGCTTGTACTTGCTTATGCCCAGCTGAGTTTTCAGAACGCGGAAAAGGAGAAACGTGCTGCCGAACTGATATTGGCCAATACTGAACTAATTTTTCAAAACCAGGAAAAAGAAAAACGGGCCGCCGAATTAATTATAGCCAATACCGAATTAATTTTTCAAAACCTGGAGAAGGAAAAACGGGCTAACGAACTAATTATAGCCAACAAAGAGCTTGTTTTTCAGAACCTGGAGAAGGAAAAACGGGCTAACGAACTAATTATAGCTAATAAAGAACTTGTTTACCAAAGCAAAGAAAAAGACAAGCGCGCCGCCGAGCTGATTATTGCCAATATTGAACTCGATTTACAGGATGAAGAAAAAGGAAGGCGGGCCGCCGAGCTGCTTGCGGCCCTTAAGGAGCTTGATTTCCAGGACGAAGAAAAGGGCAAACGTGCCGCCGAGTTAATTATGGCTAACCGGGAAATACAAGCGCAAAAGCAGGAAAAAGTACGACGTGCTGCCGCCGAAGCCAAAAAAGATGAGTTTTTTAACATGGTAAGCCACGAATTTAAAACCCCGCTAACCAATATTAAGGCCATTAACCAGTTATTGGAGAAAACAGCCGATAAAACCGACAAAACTTACGCATTCATTTTAAATGCCAACCACAGTATTAAACGCCTGGAGCGGTTAATTGAAGATTTGCTGGATGTTACCCGTATAAATGCAGGACTGATAGATTTAAATATAGCCGAATTTAATTTTACAGATGCCCTTACCCATAGTATTGGTAATGTGCAGCTAACAGCCGACAGGCACAAGATTTTACTGGAAAACTCCGTCAGCATAAAATACCTGGGCGACCAGTTCCGGATAGAACAAGTAATGGTAAACCTGTTGAATAATGCAATCAAATATTCGCCCCAGGCTGATAAAATATTAGTTAAAGCCGAAATTGCAGCGGGTAGTATCATGGTAATTGTGGAGGATTTTGGAATTGGAATTGCCAAAGAAGATATAGACCAGTTGTTTCAGCGATTTTACCGCGTAAGCAAGACAGCTATGCTTTACCAAGGTGTAGGTTTGGGCCTTTACATTGCAGCAGAGATCATTAAGAAACACAACGGAATTTTCAGTATTGAAAGCGAACTTGGTAAAGGCAGTCGCTTTTGCTTTAGCCTGCCCTTAAATACATAAGCCCTTAAATAAATTACATTAAATACAAAAGCTATTGCTTAACTTGTTGGCCTTATCCAATTATCAACGTACCAATTATGTCGTCATTGTTAGCCTATAAGGAGCCGTCTATCAAAGTAACCCAGGAGCATCTGAAGATAGCGCTCGACCAGGTTCAATTAGGTTTTTGGGAGCTTGACCTTAGCAATTACTCGCTTAACTGTACCTCCAAATGTAAAACTAACATTGGCATCGGCGAAAACGAAACATTGGATTATGATAAGCTGCTAAACTGTATACTGCCTGATGACAGGCCGCTAATGCCCGAAGCAATTATTGAAGCCATTCAATCTGCATCGGGGGTTTATAGCCTGCAATACCGGGTAAGGCATGCTGATAATACCATTCATTGGATTGATGCAAAGGGCACGGTACTATTTGATGCGGCAGCGCCCACCCACATTATAGGCACCATGGTTGATATCACCGAGAAGAAAGACCTGGAGCTTTTAAGGGATGAACTTTTTAATGTAACCACACATGAACTTAAAACACCCCTATCGGCAGTTAAGGGCTATTTGCAACTATTAGATAGGTTTATTGCCGGCATTGGCGATGAAAAAATCACCCAGGTTGCCAAACGAGCCCTCGGTTCGGTAGAAAGGATTACCAGGTTGCTGAATGAAATGGCCGATCCGGCCAACCTATCCAACCACATTAAACTGGCCAAAGATTCATTTGATTTAAACGCCCTTGGCGAAGAAATTGCCGCTAATGCCATGCTGATAAACCCTGAATACAACATTCGGGTGGCTACCACAAATGATAAAAACCTGGTATTTGCCGATAGATACCGTATTGCCCAGGTGCTAACCAATTTGGTTAATAATGCCGTTAAATACTCGCCCGATTGTACCAATATTGTGGTATACATTGGCGCAAACGACAAAGAAGTAAAAGTACAGGTTAAAGATTTTGGCATCGGCCTGCCCAAGAGCGAACATCACAAGGTGTTCCAAAAATTTTACCGGGCAACATCAACGCCACAAAACATACCGGGATTTGGCATCGGCTTATTTTTAAGCGCCGAAATCATCATCCGGCACGGTGGCATTATTGGTGTAGATGATGACGAATTGGCAAACGGTACCTGTTTTTATTTTACCCTGCCGGTACCTGCTGTTGGTTAAAATAAAATCCCACTCCTTCGCAAACCGATTAAACAGGTATTAAAAAAGGCTGCCGATGAATTGGTATTATCGGCCCGCGCCAATCGCCCAATCAAAATTTATTCCTATTTTAGTGGTTTACCCAATTAGTCATAGATGAGAAAATATTACCTATCCCTGTTATTTGCTGCTGCTTTTGGTTATGCTTATGCACAGCAACCTGTCACCATTAAAAAAATTACAGCTGGCACCGTAAAATACCAGGGCGGCACCAATACCTGCTGGTCGTTTTCAACTACGTCGCTGGTTGAATCGGCCGAGATAGCGAATGATAAAAAAGATATTGATATTTCGGAGTTATATACATCGCGTAACCTGTTCATTGAAAAGGCAAAGCGTTATATTCTGTCAAATGGCACAAGTTTATTTGAGGCCGGCGGCCTGGCCCATGATGCCATGTACGGGATAGAAAAATACGGCGCTATCCCCAACGAGTTTTATGCACGTAAAAAAGGTGTCGAATTTTCAGATAAAAGCAACAGGCAAACCGACGAAATCCTAAAAAGTTACCTGGATTCGGTGCTTAAAACAAAACCCATTGATGCCAACTGGCTGGCCGGGTTTATTAAAAAGCATGACGATATTGTTGGCATTCCACCAGCCAAATTTACCTGGGAGGGTAAAGAATATACGCCGCTTAGCTTTGCAAAGGAGGTTTTAAAATTCAACAGGCAGCAATACGCCACCATAACCTCGTTTACGCACCATCCATTTTACGAAAACTTTCCGCTGGAAATTCCCGATAACTTTTTGCTGCGCGAAAATTACCTGAATGTACCGTTGGATGAGTTGATAGCCATTGCCAAAACAACCATCGAAAAAGGCCAATCGCTGGTAGTTGATATGGATGTAAGCAATAATGGCTGGAACTGCGGTAAAGCAGGCTACGCCCTGTTTGAAGACAAACGCTTTTACCGGGTGGGCAACGCCGATACAGCAGAGATGGCGTATAGCGTACCGCTAAGACAACAGCTATTTGAAACCCTGGTAACGCAGGACGATCACCTTATCCATATTGTAGGTATCGCCAAAAGCAAAGCCGGCAAATTATTTTTTATCCTGAAAGATTCGGGCGGCGATCACTACGGGCCATTTAAGGGCTACGACTATGTATCGGTAAATTACTTTGCGATAAATGCATTAAGCATCACCGTACCGGTAAATGCCCTGGATGAAAAGTATGCTAAACTGGTAAAGGCCCCGGTACCGCTTATTAATTAAAAATAGGAGACAATGTGGTAGGCAGAGGGCCAGCAAAAAAGCCGGATCAGGATTCAAAATACTCAACCGGCTCCAAATCACCCAGTTCCTCATCGGTAAATAACCTGGAGCGGATAATAAACCTTATCCCCATCGGAATTTCGATTGAAAAACTGCTGCCGCGGCCAGGGGTAACATCAAGCGTAAGGTGTGTGTGTTTCCAGTATTCAAATTGATCAATGCTCATGAAAAATTCGCAGTCAGCAACCTCGCCTATTTTTACGTCGCTGCTGCCGATTTTAAAGTCGCCTTTTTCAAAACACATGGGCGATGAGCCATCGCAGCAGCCGCCACTTTGATGAAACATCAATTCGCCAAACCGGGATTTTAACTCAGCTATTACTTTTTCGGCTTCGGGGGTAATGGATACTCTTTTGGTCATGGTGTGATAGTTGTTTCAATTCTCCTCTTGAGAGCTACTGCATGTATACAGTTTTTAGATAAAAAGAAATGTCATTTCGAACGAGGTACGAGGAGAAATCTTGTAAGCCCTGCATTCCGATGGACTTGTCGAGATGCAGGGCTTACAAGATTTCTCCTCACCCCACCGCTAACATCCACCTCTGATTCGTTCGAAATGACATTTTGTTTATTTGATGATACTAATCTAAAAAATGTTCCTCCCAATCTCGATAGGAGAATCCCGCTTTCCCTCGCATTTGATTTGCAATAAACTAATAAAAGGCGCCGCAAAATCCCAAACATTTCGCGGTCGCCTTTAACATTACCAGGCTAAAAGAAGCCCAGTTTGTTCTTATTATAGGAGATCAGCATATTCTTGGTTTGCCTGTAGTAGTTCAGCATCATTTTGTGATTTTCGCGACCAAAGCCCGATTTTTTGTAACCACCAAAGGGTGCATGTGCAGGATAAGCATGATAATTATTAACCCAAACCCTGCCTGCCTGAATAGCACGGGGCACCTGGTAAATTTCGTGGGCATCGCGTGTCCATACACCTGCACCAAGGCCGTAAAGGGTATCGTTGGCAATTTCAATAGCCTCTTCGGTAGTTTTAAAGGTTGTAACCGATACCACCGGGCCAAAAATTTCTTCCTGGAAAATGCGCATTTTATTATGCCCCTTAAAAATAGTTGGCTGTATATAATAGCCGCCACCTAACTCATCGGGCAATTTTTGAGCGCCACCGCCGGCCAGCACCTCTGCTCCTTCTTTTTTACCAATATCCAGGTAACTCAGAATTTTTTCATATTGATCATTAGATGCCTGAGCGCCCATCATGGTAGTTGAATCCAATGGGTTCCCCATAATGATGGCATTTGTGCGGGCAATTACACGTTCGATAAATTTTTCGTAAATATTCTCGTGCACCAGCATACGCGACGGGCAGGTACAAACTTCGCCCTGGTTTAAGGCGAATAATACGGCGCCTTCTACTGCTTTATCAAAAAACTCGTCATCAGCATCACCCACAGACTCAAAGAAGATGTTTGGCGATTTACCACCCAACTCCATGGTTACTGGGATTAAATTTTCTGAGGCGTATTGCATAATTAACCTGCCTGTTGTGGTTTCGCCGGTGAAAGCTACCTTACTGATGCGCGGATTGGTAGCCAGCGGCTTACCTGCTTCGGGACCAAACCCGGTAACAACGTTTAACACTCCGGCAGGCAAAACATCGCCTATAAGTTCCATTAGCACCATAATACTGGTTGGCGTTTGCTCGGCAGGTTTTACAACCACACAACAACCGGCCGCTAAAGCAGGTGCTATTTTCCATGTGGCCATTAATAATGGGAAGTTCCAGGGAATAATCTGGCCAACTACGCCAAGAGGCTCCTGCAGGTTAATACTTACGGTAAATTCGTCGTGCTCAGATATGCTGCTTTCTTCGGCGCGGATGGCACCTGCAAAATAACGAAAGTGATCAACACACAGCGGCAAATCGGCAGCCATGGTTTCGCGGATGGCTTTCCCGTTATCAATCGTCTCTACCGTGGCCAGGTAGCTTAGGTTATCTTCAATTATCTGCGCTATTTTAAGCAATAAGTTACTGCGGGTAGTGGCTGCGGTTTTGCTCCAGGTTTTAAATGCTTCTGTGGCAGCATCAACAGCTGCTTCAATATCTTCTTTGGTTGATCGGGCGGCTTTGGTAAAAACTTTGCCATCAATAGGCGAAATGTTGTCAAAATATTCGCCTTTAACAGGCGGAACAAATTTACCGCCAATAAAATTGTCGTACTTATCCTTAAAGGATGGTCTTTGGGCTACACTCATACTGTTTATTTTTAAAATTGGTTAGGCTAAGTTACCAGCCCGTTGTATCGGGCATTTGCACGATACTCTCAATTGGGTGCATTATAATTTCAATTTTAAAATGAATTATAAACTACCAATTAGTATGTCTAATTTTATTTAATAATAAACCAATTATGACCGAGAGAAACCTGGTATCTCCGTTTGCCCTTAGCGGTAAACGCGAGTTGCACACGCTGGTAGAAAATCGCCGTGCATATACGTTAAACCACTGCGAACTAAATATTTACGAAACCTATCAGCGCAGCGAGCTGGTTCCGCTTACTTTTGATGACCTGGTTATTACCAGTATGCTACGCGGCAAAAAAGTAATGCACCTGTTTGATAAACCCGGTTTTGATTACCTGCCCGGCGAAACGGTGATAGTACCGCCAAATGTTACCATGACTATTGATTTCCCCGAGGCATCCGAGCTTAACCCTTCGCAGTGTACCGCCCTGGCCATAAATCATCACGAAATAAAAAGTACCCTTGATTTTTTGAATGAGAATTACCCGCGCGCTGACGACGACCTATGGAAGCTAAACTACCAGCAATTCCACTTTTTTAATAATCATGAACTGGCCCAGCTGATTAATAAACTCATCAGTATAAGCACCGGCGATGTGTTAACCAAAGACGTACTGGCCAATTTAACGCTGAAAGAACTTTTGATACGCATAATGCAAATGCAAAACCTGCATATTGTACAAGATAATATGCAGCAACTATCAACAGGAAACCGTTTTGCTTATATTTTACAATACATTAAAAACCACCTTACCGAAAAGCTGAACATTGACGCCCTGAGCCAAATGGCTTATATGAGCAAGGCCAGCTTTTTCAGGGCATTTAAGCATGAAATGGGAATTTCGCCGGTTGATTATATTATTAAGGAGCGGATACAGTTTGCCAAACAACTATTGCATAATCCGTATTGCAGCATTGCCGATGCCTGCTTTAAAGCAGGATTTAACAACCAGCATTATTTTAGCAGGGCGTTCCGCAAAATTACCGGTACCACACCAAGTTTTTATAAGGCGGGGATTGTAAAGGGGGTGAATTAAACTTTGCGCTCCCAACCATCGGGATTTGGGAATCCCGAATAACACGTCATATTTTTTTACAAACCTACCCTAATACCAGGGATGACAAGGCTGTTTTCTATACTTACTTTTAACTTAGGCCGCTACCCCATCAGCATTAATAACCTCGGCCGGATCGATGTCCAATACCCGGCAAATCTTAAAAAATCGCTCTAAGGTTAGTTTAACATAGCCCAATTCAATTTTACTGTAGGTATTTTGCGATACATTCAACTTTGCAGCAAGATATTCCTGCGAGTAAGCCAACCGTATCCTGGTATTACGGATGTTTTCGGCTATGGTTTTTACGCTGTGGTTTACTAAGGCACTCATTGGTTATGGCTTATTATTTATTACATAAACGCAATAAACAATAAGCCGGATTTACCGAATATTCACTTACTTCAATAAAGAGTAATCGCGTAGGTTGTACGTTTGATTATAAGGAGCAAAAAAATATTTTCACCTTAGCCATACTCTCTTACACCGTTTGCCCAACTTTGCCTTTCCAGAAATTAAACTTGTAATAAAAGCTATCAAAATCAAAGGGCTTGGTAATATAATCGTCCATCCCGGCTTCCAGGCATTCCTGTTTATCTTTTTCGTATGCACCGGCCGTCATAGCGATGATGATTGGGCGCTTTTCACCATATTGCCTGATAATCTCGCGGGTGGCTTGCAGGCCATCCATTTCGGGCATTTGTACGTCCATCATCACAATATCATAACGTTGCCGCTCCAGAGATGATAATACTTCCAGCCCATTGGCTACCACATCGCACCGATGGCCAATGTTTTGTAAAGCCTTGATCACTATTTTCTGATTAATCAGGTTATCTTCTGCCACTAAAACTGCCAAATGCTCATCGTCAACAACCGGAACATTTTTTATAATATCTGCTAACACCGGGGTTCCTTTAGTAATTCCTTCTGCCTGCGATATGGTATCAACAAGCATTTTTTGGAAGTATGATTGTTTAATGGGCTTATCCAATATGGCTGTAAAAAGCTTGCGGTCTTTTTTCTGCTCTGCCGGAAAATGCCCCGCCGAACTGAAAAGCACCATCGGTACTTCTTTGCCATATTTTTTTGCAATTTGCTTTGCTACATCAATGCCGTTCATTTCGGGCATTAGCATATCAATAACTACAATATCGTACTTGCGCTTAGCCATGGCAGCTACACCCTGTTTGCCGGTAGTAAAAACATCGGCATGCATACCCCAATGTTCGCAATGCCCTTTCAGGATACGTAAGTTGGTCACATTATCATCTATCAGCAATGCATATTTACCGGTAAGTTCTTTTAGCGCTATTACGGGTTTAAATGCCTTGATCTGCGCATCGGTGCGCAAATGAATAGTAAATTTAAAGGTGGTACCTACATTTACCTCGCTCTCTACCCAAATGCGGCCGTTCATCTTCTCCACCAAACGGGCACTAATGGCCAGTCCCAGGCCTGTGCCACCGTATTTACGGGTGGTAGATGAATCAACCTGGCTAAATGAGCTAAATAGTTTGTGCATCTTATCGGCAGGGATACCTATACCGCTATCCTTAACCGAAAATTCAAGTTCGTAATTATTGCCTTTTTTTGATACCAATTTAATACTGGTCAGAATTTCGCCGCTTGGGGTAAATTTAATGGCGTTACCCACCAGGTTCATCACAATCTGGCGCAGGCGTGTCATATCGCCTATTACCTCCATCGGTATCTCCGGATCGACCATATAAAGCAGGTCGATATCCTTTTCGTAAGCCTTCAGCGCAAGCAGGTCATAAGTTTCCTCAATGATTTTATGTACAAAAAACGGGTGTTCTTCCAGTTCAAGTTTGCCCGATTCAATTTTAGAGAAATCGAGGATCTCGTTGATTATCTCGAGCAAGGCATCCGCGCTCAGCCGGATAGATTCCACAAAATCAAATTGCTCTTCATCCAAACGGGTATTACGTAACAGGCTGGTCATCCCGATAACACCATTCATTGGCGTACGGATTTCGTGGCTCATATTAGCCAGGAATTCCGATTTGGCTTTATTCTGAGCTTCAGCCAATTCGCTTTTCTCTTCCAACTTCACATTTAGCTCTTTTAAATGCAAGTCGGCAAGGTATTGTTGGGTAATGTTTTCAAATGTCCATAACATCCCGCTTACGTGCTCGGATACGGTAGGCCGGGCACACACACTCAACACCAGCACATCGGCACCTTCAAAAATCCATTGCCAATTGTCAATACGCTTGTCCTTTGATTTAAAAAACTCCATCCCCCGGCGAAATAGCTCTTCTTTATTTGTAGCCCTATCGCGCAGTTGTTGCATGGCAGCTGATAACAACGCAGGCTGCACATTACCGCCTGGCAAACCGAACAACTTAGCGGCATGATCATTTACCCAGCTGTTTTTACCGGTATCGTCGGCAAAAACAATGCTCTGCGGTACAGTTTGCAAGATGCCATTAAAGCGTACTTTTAACTCTTCGAGCGAATAATAAGTGGTGGATAGCTTTGCCGTTTCGTCTATCTTGGCTGCGCAACTTTGAACAAACTCTTTAAAATCGTCATTAAAGCTGAAGTTATTTTCCCAGGCTAACAATATATAACCTTTGGTATCGCCCTGCACAATAGGCAGCACCGCCAACGACGCCGGGGTATTTAGCAATTCAATAGTTTTGATGTTGATATGGGGGTACTGCTGATCAAAATATTGAACACTTTTATCATCAGCGAACGCGGATATTGCGGCAGGGTCAATATAAACCACCTCGTTCTCCTGCGAATCAGGAGTGTAAACTCTAACCGTAATGCTGTCTTCAATTTTAAACAACAATACAGTCGATGCTCCTGATAATTCCTTTAAATACGCAATGCTACGCCGCATGATGGTTTCCCATTTTTCAAAACGGTCAACCACGCCCAGCCGGGTTATAAAATTGAGCGCTCTTTTTGCCCAGTTTATATTTGAAGTGTCAGGCAGCAAACTATATGAATGATTTAATGGCGGCTATAACTTCTGTAGGCGCACTGATGTGTGGAAAATGCCCTGTGGCATTTATTATTTTTAGTTCGCTTCCCTTGATATGCTCGTGCAGGTATTCGGCTACTTCTAATGGAACAGCAATATCATGCCTGGTTTGAAGTAACAGAACTTCTTTATCCAGTTTCTCAACCTCATTGCGCAAATCTGATTCGAAAATTACTTTAGCAACCGATAAAGCAACGTCCGGGCGGATGGCAGATAAACTATAAGCAAAATATTCGCCTAACTCCGGGCGGTCCGGATTACCCATGGCATAATTCGAAAAGCCGCTTACCCACGCATAATAGTTATTGGTCATGGCATCGTACATACTATCAAGCGCGGGTTGGGTAAAACCGCCTGTATAACCAACACTTTCGTCATTTATATAACGCGGTGAAGCACCTATAAAAACCATCTTGCCAAAATACTTTGGTGCTTTATTGGCGGCCAGTAAGCTAATCATCGAACTTACGGAATGCGCTATAATAGTGGCATCATGCAGCCCCAGGTCGGCCATAATGACCAGCATGTCATCGGCATATGTATTTATATGATGATATTTGATAGGGCTGTAAGCATCCGGATCGGCGGTGCCTCCTCCCACATTATCGTATAACACCAGGCGGTAATCGTCCTTAAAAGCTTCTTTTACCCAGTTCCATGCGGTTTGGTCGGTTCCAAAACCATGTGCAAATAACAATGTTTTTGCAGATTCAAGATTACCTTCGATTGTAACATTATTCTTTTTTTGAATTGCGGGGGTCATACAAAAATCAATAGTAAAGTATCAGCTCAGATAAAGTACGAAAAAAAGCGAAGGTAGGATTTGAAAAGAAGCAAAAAAATTAAAAAAATATTAAAATTAAGCGATAATAGAAATATCAGTATGACACTGCGCTGCGCGAAAGCGTACATCTGCTGTATCAAAAATGAACGGAGCCGAACATACATGCAACTTAACTTATTGATATACAATAAAATAAAAGCATGGCATTTGGTTTGCTTTGTACATTTTACTAAGGGAAAGCACCATGAAGCACCATAAACAACTGGAACGGCGCACGTTTTTACAAGACCGTTTTGATATTTTAATTAAACGACAAAAAAATGGCACAGCTACCTTTAACGAGCTTACCGAACTTGACGATATTGTAAACCGCGACCC
>Ga0307515_10015359_pt1 | contig 14112 bp, 5 predicted proteins | sample 17_EM_MG_FD_194513 | JGI IMG/M metagenome (GOLD analysis project Ga0307515, IMG submission 194513) | Populus trichocarpa ectomycorrhiza microbial communities from riparian zone in the Pacific Northwest, United States - 17_EM | ecosystem: Host-associated > Plants > Roots > Unclassified | place...
GATCAGCATGACATATAAAAGGTGATATATACTCTTTAGCTTTGTTTTGATTCTCATTGGGGATTGGATAAAGGCAAAGCCTATTGATAAGGTTCATGGAAGTGGTGAGATTGTCCCACCCATCCAAACCAAATCCCCTTTGTAGCTAGAAAATAAGGATTAAAAGGAGGCTGAAATATGATAGGATAAAAAAGAAATAGGAAAATCTTTTGACGATCGGTTTTTGTTGCCCTCCAAGATTCTAGCAAATGCACAAGCAGACAAATAAATGATTGGGATCCTACTTGGATATGGGAAAGTGATGTATCTTACTGACAACTAAGCTCCTTCCTTTACAAATTATTCCTTGTCCCTTATCCCCTATTTTTTGCTGGGTTTGCACCCTACAAGACTTCCAGGGGTCAATCATATGTATATCAGTAATGTTTAGATCAACGTGCGTTGATCATCTGCTGACTCATCCAACCAAGATCTTGCCCAGGTTTCATGTTAAATTACAATAAATTCAATAAGAGTTATCCAGTTAAATATGATTGATATAATAAGTTAACTATCGATTTAATCAATTTTATTAAACTTAAATGAAACCCAGTTTAATTTTTATTAAATTTTTTTAAAAAATATTATTTTAATTTAACCGGGGTGATTCGTTAACTTGACTAGAATATGTTTTATAACTATAATTTAGAGTACTTTTAGTTTTCATATGATACTAAGTTCTTTTCTATATCATTTTTAAACAAACCATCCATATATAGGTCCTTAGACACGCAATATGGAATTATAGACGTATGATGATTCTCTCATACTCTTTTGCTTCCTGGAGTGCTTCTTTGAAGTATAACAGCTGTGCTTGGAAGCATCTAAAACTATAAAGTCATCTGTGGTGCTACAATATTGTTGAGAGTCTATCCAGATTTTCATGAAAAATGGAATCCCCATTTCTCCCTCCTTTTCTTCTGAAGTTGACATCTCTTTATCCATTTCCAATATATATATATATATATATATATGACTTTGTGGTATGCCTAAAGAGGAACAAGAGCAGCAGCAAAGATAGACCTTCTTCTCAACTCTCAAGGGTTTGGATTGTTAAAGGCATGCAAAAAGTTTCAATAAATTCACAATGGAATCGCTGTTCAACTTTATGGTTAGAAGGTTTGAGATCGAGTTCAGGACCACAGTATCCCCTGCACGCTGATTCAAAGGCTTCATGAAAACACAGTCCAAGGCTGCAATATTGTTTGTCATCCTCTTTTTTTTCTTCTTCCTTCTTTTAATAGGTAGTGACTGATGATCATGAGAAAAGCCAGTATGTAGATTGGTCCATTTTTGCAATTTTCTTGAAAATTTCCTATATATTGTCAAATATTTATTTTAACTTTGAAAATTTAAACAGTTAATTAACAATCTGCTAAAATAATTTCATATTACTCTTTGATAATCTACACGTAGATTATTGCTATATTTACATAACAATTTATTGATGCTGGGAAAGTATGCTACACTGTATACAATTTATAAGAAAAGAGTTCATAAATTTATCAATGGGAAAGGCAGTCCACGTAGAAATGCTGTGAATATTCTTTATAAGAAAATATCTGTGAAGCAGTAATAACTATGGATAAATATCCAACGTTGACTTCCTCCATCGACCAATAGATTTTGACAAGACTGTCCGGGGGTTTAAACAGTCATGTTCATGGACCATCTGAGCCCATGTGACCATCATGTGGGCAACATATCAATTGTATACAGTGTAGCATACATGCATGTTCTTATGAGCAGGGATAAAATTAACATGCATGATAAATATGTTACTGAAAACCTATGTAATAATGTGTGGTGGTGGTCCTTTCGATTAATGATTTGACTATGATATTGCAAGAACATGGGAGAAAACCTGTCATAAAGCTAATTATATGCAACAGCAAATATTTAAATCAACTTAACCTATAAGCTAAAAGCATTTAGATACTCAGAATTTTGACCTAGCTAGGAAGAGTCTTTTCAAAACGAGGCCTGTCATGTTAATTAACAGCAGACAATGTATAGCAAGGTCAATGACAAAAATATGATGGGAACAAAAGCTGTGGGAACAAAAGTTATGGTGATTATCATGATTGCTATGTTGTCGTGACAAACATGTGTAGTTTGTCTAGAAAAGCTATCTCTCTACTCAAGCAGCAATACCGAGCAAAGTTATTAATTTCTCGGTTAAAAACCTAAATTGTGGGTTGGATATTGGGTTACTTTATATTAATCCTGTTTAATATCTCAAAACCATATCATTTAAGATGTTGTTTTGAGAAAAACAAAACAAAATTTGATTTTAATTAGATCTATTAATTAGGTTTGTAGATTGACCGGTCAAAATAACCAGCAGGCCACATAAAATTAAATTCTACAATATTGTTTAATTAAAAAATCAATATGAAATAGAGATAAATCCAAGTCCATTAACCCACAAATTGAATTGAGTTGAGTTTAATTACATTTTAATGATTATATACAACAAGACCAACACAGCCAATTTTAAGTGGAATATATAATCATATGGCTTCGATCAATCGCTAGCTATTACTGTCTTGTAATTCGAAGAGTTTGATGTGATGGTTAAAGGAGTTGGATTCATCAAATTTCATTCTAGCTCTTAAGAAGTAAAATATTTATAAATCTTTTAATTGCATCATAAATCTTACCTATTTTTTTTACCAAATTAAAGACATGGATTTAATTATTTTTTATATTAGAAAAGCTATTAATTAATTCGGATACATTATTAAATCATATTGAAAACATTTGTCGATCCCTTAATGAAACTCAAGCTAATCAAACATGTATAATTAATTTTACAGATTCAGTTCAATTTTTCTGGTGGCTACAGCTAGCCAGGCTTTAATTTGTTTCCAGAAATTAATTATGAAAAATAGAGAATTGACAACAAAAGGACTAAAACCACCTTTAGGGTTTCAATCTTTCTCCAATGATGAGTAGTAACCAACAAAGAGAAGCTCCCAAATTACAATGCCACTCTCAGTTGCCTAACCCACCAGCAAGATTTTCTCACCAATCTCTCACACTCTCTTCACGTGGACATCTCGTGATACAAGTGGGTGCAGAAATCTTTTGCTGATTGACTTTCTACAATTTTTATGATTTCTTGCAAAGTAGTCCGTCCTCGTGGAAATCAGTAGATTCTCTGTTCTAAAGAAAGCCAAAGCTTACACGACCTCCATATATAGATTCTGCTAAACCAACCCCACGGATGGTATATGTGCCCTAAATCACACCCTACGGGAATCCTTGTATCCTCTTATTTAATGCCATAAGGACCCACTATATCTAGATTCTATATCCACAAAGCCACATCATAAACCCTCCCCACTCCTAGAGTATTTTCCTCTTGTTTTTTCTGCCCCATGACACAGATAAATACCCCCCCTCCTATTCCCTTCTTCACTCACCAACCAACTCTAGCAAGCTACTGCTTTCTTCTTCGATAAAACCCTAGCCACAAACCAAGCATTTTACAGCAACAAAAAGACTAATAATATTCCCAAAAATGTCAGGAGTTTGGGTTTTCAAAAACAACGGTGTAATTCGCCTCGTGGAGAACCCTGCGGCTGAATCTAATGGAATGAATGGAGGTGGTTCAAGGAGAAAGGTATTGGTGCACTTGCCATCAGGCCAAGTGGTAACTTCATACTCTTCCCTTGAACAAATCTTGAAAGAGCTAGGGTGGGAGAGGTATTATGGGGGTGACCCTGACCTCTTCCAATTCCACAAACACTCTTCCATTGATCTAATCTCTCTTCCTAGAGACTTCTCCAAGTTCAACTCTGTCTACATGTATGATATTGTCATTAAGAACCCTAACATGTTCCATGTTAGAGATATGTAAGCGTGCTCTACATCTCTAGCTAGAGCTTAATTTCTTCATGCAGTTGTGTCTAGCCCTCTACCCTTCTCTTTGTATCATATAGTGTGTGCTTTCCCAGGTTTATTTTCCCTAGCTAGCTAGGACATTGTTCTCCTTTTCACATTTGGTGTGCTTCCTCGTCCTCCTCCCCTTTAATCTCCCAGTGTGTAGGAATAATTCGAACTAGTTTCAGGTTGTTCCCTTGTTTGATATGTACTAAAATAAGCTTAAAACCTCATGTTCGGGTTTTCTATTGGAAATTTGTAATGCTGTGTTTTCTAATAATTAAGATCATGAGTTGACTTTTCTTTCATAGAAATTGATTGCCATCTATGTTGTCAATCCAGCTTGTTGCCATTGCTAGCAAGTGGCCTAGCTCGATATTGTTTTTTCATCTTGGAAAAAAAGAAAAGAGAACAGAATTTATGATCCCTTAAGAATGTCGTCGTTGCTCTTGCCACTACATCTTTTCCATATGCAGGCATTTGGCCATCCTGCTATGAACATATGTTCTTATGTATGCAGCAGGTAAAAGCAGAAACAAAGACGATACAAGGGAAGCTAGGATTATGTTTTTTCCGATCTTCTGGTACAAGAATGTCAATTCTCATCAGGACTTCACTTTGTTCTTTCAAGATGATTTTTTCTTGGGTCATATTTACTGTTGTGTTGTTACTAAATCTCTTTCCCAGTTTTTTAAACAACTGGACTCGTCCAAGCCATTGAATCCTTGGCTGTAAAACTCTAGGCAATTGTGAAAAATCACTTGAACAAGGGAACAATTAACTAACAGAAAGTCATAGGGGCCATGAGAATCCACCAGGTTTACAAACTCGTACAAAAAGATTCCAGCAGAGTGGTTCAATTGGCAAAACAGTGAGTTGGGAACTTGGTTGATGCTAGTTCGAATTATGGCTTTGCCAAATGAGGACATAACCCTAAATTTTGGGATATGGCAACCCAATTGATCGAATTGGAGGCTGTCTCTATATAAGAGAGAGTGGCAATATGAGTTTGATGGTGTGAGGCATATTAATTTCTATTGGTTACTAGCTAAGCAACAAGGTTTGTGAAAGAGAAGGGGGGTTGACAATGGCTTTGTCTAAAACTTTTTAGCCATGACCCCTTTTACTTGAGTTATAATTGATCATGACAACATAAGGGGAAAAAAAATATAGATAAGGCTAAAACATGTCAAAAATGAGTCAAAAAAAAATTAAACTCTTAATAAAATAATACTACATCTGCCTTAAACTAATTATAATTATTAATTTGGCTTAATCCCTAATTAATATTTTGAGGGTTTCAAGTTTTTTTTTTTTTTTTGGATAATGATAGAAAGAAAGGGTTTCAAGTTTTCATTATCAGAGATTATGGATCGATCATGGTAGATGTGATAATGTCCTTTTGTAATATGCATGTTAATATATAATATATAATATATAATTAATTACGAGTCTATTGTGTTGCCATCCTCTTGGATGATCGATGTGGAGTTATGTATGAAAAATTGATTCAAGCATTTCTAAGTTTAAGATACCATATATATACATTAATTAGAAGTTGTAACAATTTTCAAATTTCTAAATATTTTGAGTTATACTTTCTTACTAAATTTGCATTTCCTACAAGAGAGAAATTTCATAGAAAAACACTAGTTAAATCAATTAATATTGTGCCTGTATAACCTTTATTGATATATTAGAGAAGATCTTAACATTAATATTTCAGTCTCTCTTGTAACTAGATTTTTTTAAAAAGAAAAGCAATAAATATATAGCAATCGATTAATTATTTTCAGTTTCATCCATTACTAAACCCCCTATCTCATGAATTAAAGTTCTAATAAAAAATTCAAAAATATTGAACTCAATTATTTTTTTCATTTTCAAAACCCTAATCTGATCAAAACATGTATGCTAATTATTCTATATAAAATCATTTCGTGCTGAAAAGAAAATGAATCAAGATAATAATTTCTCTTTAATTCGATAAATATTAACTTAAACCACCCTAAATAAATAAAAAAAATGAAGCTTCCACTAATATTTAGAAATAAAAGATGGTATTTTGGGTTGAAAATAGATATTAATATTTCTTATAATCATTATGGGTAGAGAAGAAAAGGGAGACTAACAAAGAGAGTGTTTTTGGCCAATCAAATTTGTGTTTATCCTTTGATGAATATTTAGCTAAGAGGAGAGGAGATCACGAGGTCCCCCCCAAGAAGTGGGAACTGGATGATCGACGGGGTTTCACGTGAAGTACATCACGACAGGTGCCTCACAAGTCATGCCACGTGTCCAAATCAGATGTGGGGGGTGAAGAGTGTGGTCATGCACGTGGCACATCACTCAAAAGACAGTACCTTCATGTCTCTTTGCTGTTTTCAATTACAGTCGAAGGAAAATGCCTCTCTCCTCTGAGTTTTTGGGTAGCCTTGTGGGTTGTGACCACAATGGCTTTACCTTAAATTTACATCCTATGAGAATGAAAGTAAGAATTGACCTCCACATGCATTTTCAATTTAATTTTGTCATCCTATGAGTTCTGTCTCCACATCCCAATTAATCAAGGGTTATCATTATAATTATAATTACTTATATTGATGTGAATAAAATTATTAAATCAATCAGGGTTATCATTATAATTGTAATTACTTACATAGATGTTGTTAATAAAATTATTAAACTCGGCTCATCTCACAACTCGGTTTAAAATTTAGATTATAGATTGATCTGGTTAATTGATTTAAATTTATATATAAAAAATAACGTGTCTCAAGATTTGTTTTTTTAAAATATAAATAGTAATATATTTTAATTGTAAGTTAATCTCTTGAGCTGAATAAATTTAACTAAATTAATTTTCATTCTGTTTAATTAAAACTAAGTTTTAAAATAACAAATCATTGAAAGGTAGATTTAATAATTGGGTTTGACTCCACTTAGTTTCAAAATTACATGATAAGAAAAAGTTAAGAAAAGGACACACGGAAACAAAAGGAATAATTCTCAAATTTGAAGGGAGACATCTTCATGTGCTAGGACACATGTTTTGTTGAAATGTTCTTGGTTTCAACGTCTCAAAGTCATGACTCTTTAACCCTAAATCAAGCTATTAAACTTCGCTTGACTGTCTCCATGTTTTTTTCTTTTAAAAAAAATTAATTAATTTAAAATTAATCTAATTTGATATATGTAGCAGCTTAATATACAACTCTATTGATCAAATCAAACTTGATTTAATTTTTTAAAAAACAAAAAACACTCTTAAAAACAATGTTGTCTTGATTTTTTTTTTTTAAAAAATAAAACCATGCTGTTTTAAATTGAATTGAGTTGTGCTTAATTCACTATTTTATACAAAAATCCTGAACTTAGCAAGTGAACAGATTGTAAAGTTCTAATGGGCAGAAACATCTGGTGTCCATTACAATTTAGAAGAAGGGTTATATAGTTTGTAGAACGAGCTCAGGCCAGATTAACACTTAGAGCCCAGATAATGGTCCAAGCTTCATCTACATTTTTTTGCGCAAAAGGCCCACATATATAGTTACATCAGCCCAACCCAAATCCATGGCAGAGATTTAATCCAGAAAGTTTTGGAGTTTTTTCACTTGATTAAAAAAATTCATGGAATTTTTTTTTTCAGGAAATGTATTCTTGGAATTTTTATGGAATTTCGTTCTTTACTCGGAGAAATAACCTATGATCCTATCATTTACCCTCTCAGTTGGCTTCATAATTGTTTTTTTTTTTTAATTTTGATGTGATTTTCTTGATTTACTAGCTAGTACTGTCCTTGTGTTTGAGGAGTGATGTTTCTAAAAAAAAAAAACTTTTATATTTTAAAAAACTAGAAATATAAATATGTATTTTCAGTAATTTTAGTTAATTTTAATCATTTCATTATTTTTTTTATTTTTGTTTAAACTTTGTGTGTAAAAAAATCTTGAAAATCATGAAAAACATATATAAAAATAATTATTATTATAAATGAAAATCAAACCAATAATTAAGTATGATCATGAGTAAAAAATTGAGTTTAAATTTTTTTTAAATCATAATCGAAAATGAACTCTACGCATACCCCCACCACATGAAAGCATAACCTAAGTAGCCTTCTTAATTTGGCTATGGATGAAAGAGAATAAGTTGAAACATCTGGGCATATATAGGCATAGCCATAGCCATAGCCCTTCGATTCAACTACTTTACAACTACCGTCAAAAGCAAACATCAATAATCTCATCCGACAGAAAGTCAAGAGCTTCACATAGGGGGGGGAGTGTTGACTTCAAGCATGCACAGGAGGAACACGCAGAGAGAGGGAGCTCTTACGCTATGCAGATTTAAGTAAAAGATGAAGCTAAGAGTTTGAATTCCATCAACACTAGGAAGAGAAGGACACTAATTAAATTACCCTTTAGCCATGCATGCTCCGTTCGTTCTTCACCCGTCATCCAGCCTTTGCTTATCCACTAACATAAAAAAAAATCGTAAGAAATATTAGTCAAATTAACAAATCTTTTTATTGATGCACGGAGAGAAGGAACAGTACCAATCAGAAGGGAAAAAATTAAAATAAAGATTTCTTTGGAATTTATAAGACATACACGAGTATGCTTAATAATCACATGGCTCTACCTATATATAATTGCGAAGTTGTCATCTCCCTCGTGCTCTAAGCAAATAAAAATTATTTATATAATAATAATCAAAGCTTCATTGCCATTGCTGTTAACTTGGTGTCTTGAATGCCACAAAACCAGAGTTGTTGGCAACCAATTATCAGAAGAGCCTGTCCACAAAAAAAGGAGTAGAAGAAAAGTCTTTCAGTTGTTCCAAGTCATGGAATCAAATACACGTAGTTAAGAACGAGATATATAATAATCAAGTTAAGTTTCATGGGAAGACCTAAGAATCACTCACGCATGGCATTGATTAAATTACAAATTAAAAAACTCATAGATGTAATTATGCCAAAACCCTTAAGCGATAATCACCACTGATCTCTCAACCAACCAATCGCCCTCCTATAGATAAGAAGATGACAAAGATAATCAGTTAATTCTAAATCATAGCTGTGTTGTAGTGATGGCCAAGGAAAAATCAAAGCAACCAGACTGTAGATCAGTTCCTCACAAACCACACCTGAACGCTGTCATCGGTCATGGGCTTCCTTCTTGATTGCATCCATTGATAATTCCAGTCCTCAATAATATGAGCAATTAAAATAGGCTACAACATATGATGACGAGAAGACAAAAATGGACTGTGTGAATAAAAGAGCTATTAAAAAAGGGGGTTAGAAAAGCATGAAGTCTAGTAGTGACTACCTTCCTGGCAAACACTCTAATCTGAAAAGGAGAGGAAAACACTGCGACCCACATTACAACATCTATGTCCGTAGTTTTGTGCTATGAAAACAACGACCCGAAATCAAAACATATGTTTGCATTTCTCTTGTACTCCATCGAAATCATATGTAGTTTAACTCATTAGTTTTACATTTAGTTAATGTCTTGAGATAAGAAAGATTTTGGAAAAGATCATAGCAACGCGTAATGTAAAGCTTTCATGATGCATTAATTCAATAATATTGGAAATTTTACTTTCAGTGAACTGAGTTCCTGGTGAAACTTTCCATTTCTCTTGGCAGTTCTTATTTCATGTGATGTGTATCTCTCTCTCTCTCTCTATGCCAATTGGAGCTTTTTTATTCTTTTCCAGCTGCCAATGAAAAAACCTACTTTTAATTGATGTCTGTCTCCTTTTGACGGAACAACCTTTTCCAGGTTTCGTTTCCTTTCTGTTCTTTCTGCACCCTCCTTGCTTCCTGGAGCCATTTTCCAGAAAGCACTTGAGAATGTGATGCAAGTGAACGAAAAAGCTATCTTAAAGTCTCGTGGTTAGTCCCATCTTTTACCCTATCTATGTTTCTATGATCACCCAGGAACACATTTAGGCCCCGTTACTGGTTCGCGTATTAATTTAATAGTATTTAACACATATCACGTATGGATTTCATTGAAAAAGCTTTCTCTTGAAATCTTAATTAATAACAATTAAATACAATTTATAGTATTTTTAAACCTAAATCATAACCGCAAATACTACTAAACACACATTTATTCCTCAACCTTAGAAAAACTTTCGAATTTGCAAGTTTCCAATGGATACAAGTGTTATTACGGAAATAACTCGAATTTCAAATCATTCACTTGCTTTAACTACCAAGCTATGCTATGGATGTGGGAGCATTAGCTCCGTTCTTGAGGAGTGGGAGAAATTGTTGGAATTCAGTGCCCTTAATTCTAGATTTTCTTCTTCATGACATATATAAAACTTTATGATCCCCAACGGCCTTGAGGTCTTTGTTATATTTCCATATATAAGCCTATAAAAAAAGAAAGAAAGAAAACTTCTTTCATCTACCACAATGGATGGATACAAGGAAGGAAATGATAAAAAAAGAAAAAAAATCCTTTATCGTTCCTTTTTTGTAATTTATAATTCTTTCAATTGGGATGAATTGACTTTCACCATTTTTCTTTTTTATTAACTAAAAAATAAATCATTGCAAAATGACCATCTTTCATGACAATTATACCATTAAAGAACAAGTAACATGTGATTGAACCAGCTTTTATAAAATATCTGCCCGAGACGCGCGTGCATAATTGCAGCTCAAGTCGATTTCATGTTTCTTTGTAAGAAATATAAAGAAAAAGTGATAGAGTCATGTCACCATGAGGTGCATGGACTGGAATTCTGAGTGGATTATAATTAAATTAAACAAAAACTTAAAAGTGTTCTTACAATTTATTCACACAGCAAAATTGAATTTTAGTGCCAATTGTTTGATACCTATATCAGTATTTTAAAAACACTTGTTTAATTATAAAAATAGAACTATATACCAACTTGAATGATAGTTATGATTTATCTTTATTGATATTGGATCTATCTATATTAATGTCTAATATCAGTAAATATATATGATAAATGTCACCAAAATTATCATAAATTAATATTGTCAACACAATAAAAGCAATTGTAAAATATCGTTCTTAAATATACTAAAATGGCCCTTTTATTTGGATTTTTAAGAAAATACCACTAAAAGTCAGTTTTGTTTAGAGAAAAAAAAGTCCCTTAATCTAAGAAATTACATAAACTCATCATTATCTCGAGTTAAAATTTTAATTTAATTATAAAATATAATTAATAATAAATTTAAGAAATGAGATGATTTTGTAATTTACTCATTCAACAATGCTGTGTTAGTATAATCATCAAAAATATTTCCAGATAACATGAGTGGTCACAATTTCCTCAGACCACATTTAAGAATCTCTCACCAACAGAAAGTGATCAATGAAAATCGTAACAGAAGCCAAAATAAATGAAGTTAAATGTAGACTGAAACAAAGGGCATTGCAAGATTCAGGATACAGTTAGGATCAAAGATTAAGATTAAATTTTATTTTGATTGCCAAAACCAAGAGAAAAAAAAAGGACAGTACTGTGATAGATCGCTAAAACTAACCAAACAGTTCAACATTTATTATGGTAGAACAGCTTGCACACATAGAAACTTGTCCAATCGGCTTTTTTTTTTTTTAACATGAGAGAGGTTCAAACTCGAGAACTATTAGCCCTGGAAGGCGTGGACATGAAAGCAACTTGACGTAGATTATTGGCTAAGGCATCTTCTGTCCATTACTCATCGGTTAAATCAAGAAATGAAAGCAATGACATGAAATCAAAACCTTGTTCAGCTTGAACGCATTTATTGCTAGTCCAATCTGCCTCCAACAATTCAGAAAACCCTGCTATTTCTCTTGGATTGCATCCATTAATAGACACACTATAATGATCACCATCTACCTGTATGGTATTATTGGAATGATTAGCAGTACCAGTTATATCATTGAGGTCACTTAACTTTGGGAAGTCTGAATCAAGAATCTTGTAGAAGTCTTCCATATAATGAAAATCCATCAAAATGTTGGACAAATTGTCATTATCCCCAGATGCTAACCCCTTGCTTGATGATTCATTTTCATGATGTGTGTTGGATGGTGCCATTGCAAGAGTACTAACTAGATGATCTTGAGCCATATTGTTTTCTTGTAATGCAGTAGAGGGAACAACCACCCCAGTAGTGCAGTACTGTGATTCAATGGTCTGATTCTTGAAATTTGATGCTGTTGCCCCATTTTCAGATCCTGATGCTATTTGTTTCCTATCAACTCCAGGCTGCTTCCGAGATTGCGAATGTTGTGCCTTCTTAGCGATATTGGTGTGCCAATAATTCTTTATTTCGTTATCTGTTCGTCCCGGAAGCCTTCCTGCTATCAGAGACCATCTGGTGGAAAAAGAAAGAAAAAGGTTAACTAAGTATCACTTATCCATCTTCATTAATAATGCACTCAACAGCTCCTTGAAAGAAGGGAATAATGCATGTACACAGCACCTGTTGCCTAGGAGCTTATGCAGCCTGATAATGAGGTCTTCTTCATCATCTGAGATGTTGCCTCTCTTAATATCAGGTCTCAGATAATTCATCCAGCGAAGCCTGCAACTCTTCCCACATCTCTTAAGTCCTACAACATGCATGGAGGCATCAGATACAGTTCAATTCTCCTATCCTAATAACAGGCAATTACTCATGCACAATATATGTATAGAATATATATGTAAGCATAAATGGTTTCTTAATTACCTGTTTCTTTGACAATATTGCTCCATTTACCTTCACCATGGATCTTGACATAATCCACAAGCATTTCATCTTCAAGAGGTGTCCATGCTCCTTTGTTCATACCATCCGCTGAGCACCTCGGCTTTCTTCCCATCTCTTGCTGTATCTCACTACTAGCTACAGCTCGATGTCCTCTGGATGACTGGATACTTGGTACTATTGGCTTTTATTATTGATAGTGTGTATAGATTCGATGTCCTACAGTGCGAGATGACTTTTTTGGTATTGCATCGAACCAATAATACATGCCAAAGATAGCATGGAGCGTCCAAGCTATAAACAGGGCCACTTCATCACTCATTATATAGGTAAGGACCCCCAGGCATTGATTAAAATTGAATGCCTGCTATCAAATTTTGCCAACGTGCTTTTGCTTCCAATTAATTAATTAGCACCTAAAAAGACAGTGGTCAAGTTGCACAAATAACGCCAATTATTCTCTGCCATACACTAATTATATATTACTGAAATGTTTTGTTTCAAATATAAAAAGAATTAGAATTTAATTAATTGAAGAGGCTAGCTAAAACATTTCACAAAACATAATTAACTATTTATTGTCATTTTGATATATTATTGAATGGATCTTTCCCAGCTAACATCTTTCATTTTTTGATTGTTTTATGATCAATTGTATAAAATAATATGAGTTATCACAAGTTTTGAAATTAAATAATTTTTATTCCATTAATGGGGTGTTTTAATTAATTCATAAAAAGTAATTCAGTGACCCCACTTTTAATACAGAAATAATAAAAACAAACTAAAAACAAAACCAACAAATTGTATTTTATTTTTTCTTAAGATCTTGGATGGGTGTTACGTGTTGTGTCAACCACGGTTTCCACGTTGCATGCCCTCCGTTGCTTTTTCTGTCATTGTTATTTCTCAGTATCATTTCTTTTTTCATTTCGTGATTAATTATAATTATAAAATTCAACCACCCTTCTATATTTTCTCTTCTCCAGAACTAACATTTGGCCATTTCGAGTTCTAGAGACTTGAAAGTTGGTTGGCTGCGTTTACTATTAGTCCACAATACAAGAAACGAATAGTGATATACTCAGGGAATTGAAAGTTTGTTAGTTACCGACAAAAAAAGACTCCAACCATCACTCAATGATCCTTGCTTTCTTGTCCTCGACCTCTCTCTCAAATCTTCTTCTCCTTGACGTAAATCTAAGATCTTGTACTTTAATGTTGATCTTTGGGGGTGTTTATGGGGGTTAAAGGTGGGTGGTGGGGGTGCTTAATTTTTAATTTCAAGAGAAATTGCTATTCAAGAACTCTTTTTAATTATGATAATTGAGATGAACTGACTCAATGATGCTTCTTGTCGCACTGCATATAGATATGAGCACACCAAGTTATCCTCAAAGAACAGGCAAAAAAACTGCTGCCTTGCACAACACTTTGCC
>Ga0307515_10015360_pt1 | contig 14112 bp, 10 predicted proteins | sample 17_EM_MG_FD_194513 | JGI IMG/M metagenome (GOLD analysis project Ga0307515, IMG submission 194513) | Populus trichocarpa ectomycorrhiza microbial communities from riparian zone in the Pacific Northwest, United States - 17_EM | ecosystem: Host-associated > Plants > Roots > Unclassified | place...
TGAAGGACATGATATTAAAATAACCTCATTAAAAGAAAAAAAATGATATGATTTAATTAGAGTTAAAATATCAAAACTCGCGACCTTGATCATGATATCAAGATACTTTAATAGAAAACAAATCAAAAAAAATTATGAAACTTAATTTTCAACCGACTTAATATTAAACGATAACATTGTAAAAAAACAACCCGGGTCAATTGGGGTTAACATGTTAAGCACTATTTTCAAGTTATAAAATCAAAATAACCTCGTAAAAAGCAAATAAAAAAAATTATGAAGTCATTAACCCAATATCAAATGATAAAATTGAGAGGGGAGAAAGTTAAATAAGAAAGAAAAAAACTTCATCCAATCGGGTTAACCCGCTAAACCTGCGATCCGTGCCATAAAAATAAGATAACCCAATAAAAAAATAAATTTAATATTAAAATATAAAATTAAAAAAAAACATAAAAATAATCAAATATAAGAAACTCAGTTCAGAGAAAAGCTTTTGTATCCCATAAATACAGTTCAATACAACTTGTACCTCTAAAAAAATATAGAACTCCAGCTATGTATATTCGATGAATGCCTACAACAAGTTTGTTCAGATGTTTAAAGAGATTTATATTTGATTAGATATTCATAAAAATGTTATAAATCTCAAGATTCCTTAAAAATATCAAGAATATCAAATGTATTGTCGGACCAATCTTCATTCAATACTCGTTAAGGTCTATATAGATCAACGACAACTGGTTGCCTGTTTGGCTTTGCAACTGGAAAACGAGGTGAAGAGTATTTTGTTACACTAGAAGATATTTTTAATAGTCAACAAAAGCACATCGTAAAGACTAAAGACGCAATAACACAAATATACAATGATGATTTCATTCACCTTTTGACATTATAATAGACATTATTTTTTAAAGTTATTTTTATTTAAAAATATGTTAAAATAATATTTTTTATTTTTAAAAGATTTTTTTGATACCGGTACATTAAAATAATAATAAAAATATAAAAATAAATAAATTATTAAAAAAAAAACAAAATCATACCCAAAGACTACTAAATTCTTCAGAGTTGGTTTTGGTTTTTTTCATTTTACACGCGGAGCAAAACCATCAAACTTGATGGTCTAACTTAATTTAAAATAATAATAATAATAATTTAATTCTAATAAAAAGTGATTATTTGAAGATACATAAGTTAATCTAATAATTCATGTATTTTTTGAATAAGTTCTCTAACCATCATGGGGATAACACAGACATTAAATAGGTCCCGAGATTGTTTATTTGAAATTATAATAATAATTATTTTGGTTTAAAAATATATTAAAATAGTATTTTTTTATTTTTTAAAAATTATTTTTTAGATCAACACATCAAAATTATCTAAAAACATAAAAATAATAATTTTTAACAAAATAAATTTAAAAATTTTAAAAAACATGATTTCAATTTGATTTCTAAACCATATATTAATTTCACTACGGTGTAAACTGCGTTTGAAGAAAAAAAAAGGCACAAAAAAAAGATGTTTTTAAACGTAAAACGTAGTTTGCATCGTAGCCAAACAAAAGCGAAAGCTGCACCTGGCATGTTGCCAAGCAGGCACGAAAAGCAGCAGTGAAGGTTCAAATTCCTTATCCGCTTGTAGCCCACTCTAGAAACTTATCATTAAAGCAAACAAAAGCAGCCCAGGCCCATTCTCGTATTTTTCTGGATAGAGCAGAGGACTACATAGCCGTTAGGTGCCCACTCTTGTTGTTGCTTTGGTTTTTTCTTCTGGTGAGCTCGGGAGTCTTTGGATTCTTTCTCTTAACGGTAAGGAACTTCACCACCATGCCATGCCCCCTTCACACGACACCCAGTTTTGCATTGCCAACTGATCTTGACACCTTGCCTAAGGTTGCTCCTTTCCTACTCTAACCGCCATTTCCCAGTCTTGCTCTTTATCCTCAAGATACCACATTTACCCTCGCCACTTTACTCTTCATGTTTTCACTGTAGTGTTTGCATACTTGTCAGACCCGATCCAAGATCTTGATCAGAAGAAAAAAAATCTCTTTTCTAGTTAAAACATCATTTTATTTATTTATTTTAAATAAAATCATTAGTGTTGATTTAATTAATTTGATTAAATTAATCAAATCATGGATCAATCTAGTTTTTAGCTAAGTCAATATTTTTTCTAGTTGAAACAAAATTTTATTCATCGAGTTGCGAGTTTTTTATATCAACCAGCCAGACATGATTGGATTTAATAACTATATTCTAAACTAATCGTAATTGTTTTCAACATTTCATATTACATTAATGGTTAAAAGAAATGAGGTTCATGGGATCATCTAGGCAAGGAGGATGCCATTATTGAAGTGGTAATGATCATGCATTTCCTCTCATTCCAAATAATGATGCTATTTTGGCATAAGCTAATGACCATTAGATTTGTCTTTTTTCAACATTATCTCGAAACCTTAAATCTAATGAAAAAGGAATGAAATCATTACCATAATTATCAATTAATACATCCATGACCTTAGTTGATTATGCTTTTTTGGGCACTTGAGAGGTGGTTATAATGTAACTCTCATAATCCATTAAAGATATATGCAAAGTCAAGATTTAACTAATTTAAATCCCATGACCTTTATTTGTATTCATTCAAGAAGGGCAAACTCGGAAAATGAGCTCATATCCCCGTCCTTTTCAAACACCAAAACGGTCTCAGGCGACCGACACGCAAGCAACATGACCTGCTGTAACCGGTGCCTTGCCATCTCCAGGCTTCCCTTTTTAAAACCTCCAGAAGCCTTAGACCGTTTTTATGCCCTTTCCCTCCTTCCCTTGCTCTCCCCTCACATCTGCTCTCTCTGCCCACCTGCTACCCGAACCCTTTCTCTCTTTAAATTCCCATCTTACCCTCTCCAGCCCTTCAAATTTCCTTTCGAAACCACTGCATTTGACTCTCTTGACTGATTCCATTTCTTGAAGCCCCAAAAGACCTCAATTTGTACTCAATTCCAGTTATTTGCAGCAATGTCTGGGGCTACTAAGCTAAGATCGGCTGAAAAACAAATGCAGGAGCCACCACGAGCGATACTTGGTCCGGCAGGAAACAGAGTTAGGGTTTCGGAGGAGGCTAAAAGGAAGATTGAGGTTTTAAAGAAATCACTGCAGAAACCAAAGAAACCTGTGGAGAAAATGTCTCAAGCTGCTGTTAAGAATAACTTGTCAGTGGATAGCACGTGTTCTTCGGATTCTTATTCTTCTTCTTCAAGTTCTGGAAGGAATGTGAAGCGTAATGGAATAAAACAAGTCAAGGATGTTCCTAATGGAGGTGAAATTAAGGATGCCTCGTCGAAGAAAGATGGGCCGGTTAAGAGGTGTGATTGGATTACTCCGAATTCTGGTAAGAAATTAGTGAATTTTAAGGTTATATGCATTTTTATTGTTATCGTGCACTTACTATTATTAATTAAATGGAGTTATGAGATTTAAACGTCTGATCGCTTGATCATTGAGGTTCTAGTAGCATTTCAAAGAATCACCGATCCAAAAACTAAAGCTTAAAGATTTTATATCACTCTCTAACAATAGAAAACAGGGGATAGTTTAGTTGCTTAAAATTAAGAAGGTTGATGCTTTTCTTGGTTGGTTTAGCTGAGTTTTAGTGTTTGAGATCATATAATTGATTAATTTTGAGGAAATGGTAGCTGGAAATAGTGAAGATGGCAGCAGTTTACGAATGGTTTTATTCCTGGATTGTTAGTTAGATGCAAGATTTGGTTAATAATTAAACAGGGCGAGTAAGCAACAAATGTGGTGAAGTGGAAGATGAGAATCCAGCCAAGGTATTGAAGTTTGAGATGATGGGGCTGTTGGGAAGTTTTTACTTGGCATAGCTTCTTAGTAACTGTAGAACACTAAGAAAGACTGAAAATCCATGAGTTATACCAGCAATTGTGTCATTATTTGGTCAAAGATGCTTTTCTATTTGCTTAATGTGGTAATTTGTGTTCATCCTGTCTTTATTTCTTAAATAGGCATCATTTTACAGGTTTGGAAAAGGAGTTTTCGTACTAAAAGATGAGATTGAGCCATGCTACTGCCATAAATTTGAGTTTGCTGTCTTTCTTTGATCCAGCTTAGCATAATAGCATCCTTTATAACGTGACTGGTAGCACTGCCAAAGTAGCGAATATGAGTTTCTTTGCACCGAGGTTGAGACATAACAAGTTTCTTGTTGAATCAGCTTCAAATTGTGACATATTACTATTGATGAAATCTATTACCATACTAAAAGCCCAGATCCAGAGATAATTCTTGCACATACCGTGAGATTATTATTGACTCGTCAAATTGTTATTGAATAAACTGAGGTAAAATCACAAAGTTTCTTAGCAATTACATATAGATCTCTGAAGTACATGGACAAGATGAACAAAGTACCTAGAAGATGCAAAATATTTCCATGGATTGTTTTCACTTTATTGACAAAATGGAGAGTTTGAACTAGTCCTTGAAAAACCAATACCATGAATAGTTTTTAGTGCTAGATGTTCTAATAGCGTGTCAATGAGCAATCAGCAGAGTAGCTTTTGGGCCGCCTATCAAGATGGTAGAATCATGTACGGGTAATTTCATTGAATTCTACTAACATGGTATAGGTTTTGGTCAGTTATCTCAATTTACAAGTTTGTGTTATTTTCAGGTTATTGTTTTCCCTAGTTTCTCCAAGTTGCCTGAACTGTCAACCTATCTTATTGGAAACTAAATTGACTAACTTTTAAGGTCTGCTTCATGGTACTTTTATTCACAGACCCACTTTATATGTCTTTCCACGATGAAGAATGGGGAGTTCCAGTTCATGATGACAGGAAGCTGTTTGAGTTACTTGTATTTTCACAAGCATTAGCAGAACTCAGCTGGCTAGCAATTCTTCACATGAGAGACATATTCAGGTATGCTGGTCTTCACTTTTTATGTTTATTGGTTTTAAAAAAATAGATTTCATGAATTTTAGGTGATGTTTTTGTTGTATTTTATTGTCAGGAAGCTGTTTGACCAATTTGACCCATCATCCATTGCACAATTTACTGAGAAGAAGCTCCTATCATTGAAAGTTAATGGGAATCTGTTGCTATCTGAACCAAAGCTTCGTGCAATAGTGGAGAATGCTAAACAGATGCTCAAGGTAATTAAGTTATCAATCCAACAGCCTCCCAGTATTGTTGCAAATTGCTTGTGGGAGGCAGAGTTTAGTGGAGGTTGCAAGCATAGACAAATTTAAAGGGCTCAATTCGTGGTTTATCTTAATTTAGTTTTCAAGATTTGGATTTCGCATCATTCTAATGACACTAGAAATGCGAAAACAGAGAGGATCATCTTATCAGTTTCAACGAGAGAACATTGAACTTGTCTTTTTGTTCGCTGGCTGATTTGGGGTAGGGGGCAATCCAAATCCAAGAGCAACTAAGTTTTGGACTTGGACCAATGCTGCATCAAGTTGAAATTCATTTGCACAAATGACAGAAGCTAATGAGCTTCTTTTTGCTCTTAATTTGCAGATTCAGCAGGAATTTGGTTCCTTCAGCAACTATTGCTGGCGGTTTGTGAACCAGAAACCATTAAGAAATGGTTTTCGCTATGGGCGCCAAGTACCTGCAAAGACCCCAAAAGCCGAACTGATTAGCAAGGATCTGATGCAAAGAGGGTTCCGCTGCGTTGGACCCACTGTTGTTTATTCATTCATGCAAGTGGCAGGAATTGCTAATGATCATCTGATATCATGCTTCCGATACCAAGAATGCAATGCAGACGTCGAAAAGGATTTCAAACCCCCCAAGAGTCAAGAGATAGAGATAGTTACTAAAGCTTTGGGGAACACATGCTTTTCTCATAACTAATCCGTCTGAACCATATATCCCTTTCCCTGACTAATCACACTCATAAAACTATAGCAAGACAAGTAGCAGAGCAGTTGTTCTTTTGTAATGTCAGTAATCTCATCTGGATTTTCTAAGCAGCATAGTTTCTTCTTCCACTTGTGTATCCTTTTCCTAACCAAACATTACTGTAATAAAAAAAAATCATTGTTATTTGATAGTGGTAAATTTTATAAATTGGTGTTCAAGCATGCTGTTTATCTCGTTAACTTTAAGTTTGCATGAAAAATAACTCAGCATGTACCCACTAATTCCTTCAAAATCCAGCACCAAATTAGATGGGAGGTAAAAAAAAAAAAAACCCTCATCATTCAGTCATCACCGCTTTGTGGTCCTCGAGTTCTACCATCTATGAATATTTATTTAGTTATAATTATTATTTTGGCTAACTTTTTAAAACCTATTCATCAAGAAGAATAAATAGATTTATTTTGATTATTAATGAATCTCTAATAAATAATCAAAACCATAGCCCTCCATACAGACAGTGAGATGACTTGATTCACAACAACTAATCATATAATCATATTTATATCGATCCCCTCTTATCTATATTCCTCTCTTTCTCTGCTCTTGTTTCGTTATTAAATGTCTGAACGTGGGTGTTGTCTGGCCATCCCTTCAAAGCCAGCCCCGTAAAGCTCCTCCTTCTTGACCAAAAACATCTCACGTTATCTACAATCTACGTGTAATGTTCATGCGAAATTATAAACAAATTCAATTGGAAAATGTGTGTTATGTTCATGGTTGTCGGATTGAAGGATTAACCTTGGAAAAAGGCTTGCATAACTTATCAGCTTGGATCAATTATTTATTCTTTTTGAAAGAAAAAGAAAATCCTCATTATTGACTTGATCGGATTCAGCACATCAACTGAATTTATCAAGTTAATATTTATTTTTTTTATTAAAAAATCAATTTGGATTAAATTTTGTTTGGAATTTCTTAGATGAACTTATTTCTTATCAAATTGAGTTACCAGTCATGTTGAACAATTATAATTATATTATGCTAGAATAATATGTTTGGTATTGTGGTATATGATTTTTTTTATTTGAAAATAAATCAAAATAATTTTTAATTTTTAATATCAACATATCAAAACTAAAAAAACACTAAAAAGTATTAATTTGATATTTTTTTAAGTAAATTACACTTTTAAAATGTATCAAAAACAAAAATTATTATACTGTCGGACACTAAAAGCATGAAGCTTTTGATGCACCTAACAACACATTACCATCTGTTTCTGTTTTTATTAAAAAACAAATTCTCTGTCTAATGATTTATATTGTTGCAAACCTTCTTTTCCATGTCTCATGTAAAGCATGATTCTTTTAAAATCTATCTTCGGGACTGGCAAGTCATTTGTAACGGAAAGGGGAAAGCAAGGATTCATGCTTTTAATTTGAATTCCTTAGCTAATTAATTCACTAAACTAACCATGGTTTTTTTTTTCCCCACAAAATTATAGAATAAAATTTTTATTTAGATATTGAAGGATACTAATACACAAGCTGAAAAGGTTAATGAAAATAAGGTGTTTGAAGCATTAGAAGGGAAGGACTACCTATGAAATAAAAAATTAGCTTGAAAATTATTTATGGGTTTTTTTTTTGATAAGTTTGCTATATTGCAATTTATCGATCAGTTGTTAAAAGAAATTATTAAAAATATTCTAATATTTATCAAATTTATGAATCAACAATTATATTAGTTCAAAGAAAATGAATTAAATAAATGAGAATTTCATATTAAAATTTGAATTAAAGAACAAAACTCTAGAGAATTGCGACACTTTTGCAATAACCTTTAATAAATTATAAATTAGAGGGGGCAAAGAAAAAAATTCAGTTATTTTTATTAAAATTATAAATATTTACAAGGGAGGGGCATTTTCTAGGGGGGGCCAAATTATAAATTAGAGGGGGCAAAGAAAAAAATTCAATTATTTTTATTAAAATTATAAATATTTACAAGGGAGGGGCATTTTCTAGGGGGGGCAAATTATAAATTAGAGGGGGCAAAGAAAAAAATTCAGTTATTTTTATTAAAATTACAAAATATTTACAAGGAAGGGGCATTTTCTTGCAGGGGCTCCCCCCGTGCCACTGTCTATAATGACAATTTTCTGCGTATCATAACGTTTTATAAATGTCATTATACATCATTTTTGTAGGGACATAAACGATATTTAAAATCCTTCGATCATGAAAATCTTTACTGCAGAGAAAGCTTGTAGTATTGGTAGCCGCTATTTTTTAAAATATTTTTTATTTAGAAATATATTAAAATAATATATTTTATTTTATTTTTTTGATATTAATATATCTAAACAATCTAAAAACACTAAAAATTTTAATTTTAAAAAAATATTTTTAAAAACACGAGGCCACACACCCCCTTGAGGAAAAATCTGTTGGTGTTTTTTTTACATTAAATTGCTTACACTAGGAGTTCCTGCATGCTCTACTTCCCTCGGTATGTGTTAGTAATTTATATGAAGGCCCTGCAAGAAGATTAGTATTTTCTTAAATCACATCTATAATCATTTTGGATTTTTTTTTTTGGAAGTGTGGTAGGTATAGTTGAAAACTATATTTTATTTCAACTATAATTTAAAAAATATTTAATTAATTAATATATATTATAATTTTGTATATTTTTCACTAAAAACTCTCTTTTGAAGTCTTTTAAAAAAATATAATTTATAATTTTTTTTAGATTTAATTTTTTAAACTACACCCGCCAAAAACTACTGCTTATAAAAAATACACTTAAAGTGACGTTATCAAGCAGGGTGGTTTGATGAAGGGCTACACAGCAATGGGCTGGATGCAATGCACAAACCTGGAAAACTTTCGTGCTAACAAATCATTGCATTCAGCTTGGCGGATAACACGAGCGGTGCAAATGATAAGCGACATAGAAATTTCCAGTAAAAAGATACGGATGGCAACCAGACCCCTCTGGTTCGACAGCAGATGACATTGCTACATAACAACCATTCATGTAATCATTATTTAAATTCCTTAATTCCCATTCCCTTGTTTTAGTGTTGAGTCTCTATACGAGTGAACGTGGGATTTGTCGGGCAATGCCATTCAAAATCCAGCCTCATTTGATGAGCACGCGATATGCTGCGAGGATCATGAACACCATGACCATATACAGTAGCCGGGAGAACAGATTTGAAAGACAAAAGAAAGCAGCGTTGAAATACAAAGGTGTTTGTAGCAAGGAACATTCATTAACTTAGTGGAGTAAAACATCAACAAATGATTTAATGTTGTCAGCAGGTTCTTTCAAAGTCTGTATCACACTGAGAAATATCCCACACTATCTACATGTAATGCTTGTGAAACATTCCAAACAATTCAGCTGGTAAATTTAATCATCAAATGAGTAAAAGAAACAGAAACTAAATAAACATGAAAATTTACTTCCTTTCAAGAACCAATATTGATTCGGGAAATGTACTTCGCGCCAAAGAAACAAACTGCAAATGCTCTTCCAAACCAAGCTTGCGAACCACAAACCAGAAAAGGAAAACTTCACTTATGTTCCTGCATTTCCTTGCCATGACTTTTACTGATATATAGTATTAGTTCGCTCTAACTCTGAGCCTTGCCACTTCCAAGTGTGAGCTCTAGATCATCTAATCCTACTTCATGAATCCTCTCTCCTTCCCATGGTTTCACCTGTTCACTACCAAACTCAAAATCCATGGGCACTGCACTCTCTTTGACCAAATTGCTAGACGAAATTTGCTGAGCCACGGGTATCACAAGATTATAGGTAGGAGAGGTTGGCATTGCTGCAGCCACAGAAGGCGCAAACTTTTGAAAGCTTATCCACTGACCAGACTCCACAGTGGATGTATCAGACTCATCACATTCAGGTATAGTGGCTGGAGCATGAAATTGACGATGAGTTGGGCTAGCCGGAGCAGACACTGCATTGAATGGGTAACTAAAGGAGGCCATGGATTGTTTGGCAATAAAATCCCAGTTGGGAATTGGCTTGGGGTTTCTTGAGGTCGGGGACGAGAGAGGTGGGGTTACAGGCGCACTGTTTGAGATTCGAAGAGGAGGAAGAGACAATGGAATGGCACTTCGAAGGAATGGAAGGAGATTAGAAGAGGCATTGTTATCGCCACGAGTAGGGCTAGGAAACGAGGAGGAGGAGGGACTGGCTTGATAGGAAGGAATTGGACTAGGAAACAACGAAGATAGTGGACTAGGATTTTGGGATGAGTATGGGGTTACCCTCGTCGAAGTACCTACTATCTCAATAGGAGGTGGCCTGTGTCCCTGGACATTAAAAATCAATCAAACAAAGCACTGCTATTATCAGAAATCATTACCACTAACCATAAAGGGTCATAAAGACATTAAAACATTGGTGAAGAAATTTCAGGTTAAGCAACGAAAGGTGATTAGAATCAGATCACAGCAATTCAAGCTTAATTAATTGGATTTTAAGCGCTTTAAAACAGAAAAAGAACAGAGAACAGCCTATTTAATCGATCAGGGATATCTAATCACACTTAATTCAATAAATTTCAAGTTTCCCTTCTTCTTCTTTTTTTTAAAAAAAGAACCCTTCAGATTAAAGCCATTTTTATTAACATTTTAAGCATCAATTGACCGGATGTTAAATCTTAGATTCCTTAATGCTCAAATCAATACCTAGTAGAGTAGTAGTAGCAATTAAGCATGAAAAAAACCAAATACAAAAGAGTATGTTAAGCTGAGATAGAAGCTTGATCTGACTAAAAAAGGGAGGAAAACAAGGTGAATGGAAAGCAATAAGTGCAGATCCATAAAAGGAAAAACAGGGGCATATATATAGCATACCTTGCGATAAGTAGTTCCATCTTCTTCAACAACCCAACCAGCCTCAGCACAGAGAGCTTTCAATACCTCATTATTGTCACAATATTTAGGCAAATTATAATTCCCTTGAGCCCTTAACCCAGTAAATATTTTTGCAGCTATAGCTCTCCTCCTCCTCTCTCTCCTCCTATTATTCTCCCTCTCCCTCCACGATGGCTTCCTCCTTGTAGCTGCCGCCATTGCAGCTGACGTCGAGGTTGCCCCATCTGACGTCATTTTCCGACAACAGCCCACCACAAACTCTCCCTCTCCCTCTCTGTATACACAACTCCCTCGAGTAAAAGGAAAAGACAGGGAAGAAGAGAAGAGAAGTTCACAAGGAAGACGGTTTTAATTGGCTGGAAGTATAATAGAAGGATCTCTCTCTGGGGATTTATTTTAATAAAGCTTTATATAGTAAGACGAGAAAGAAAAAGGAAAAGTCTGTTACTACCGCTAGAAATGATAGGGTGTGTTTCATTACATGAAAAGGTTGTATGCTAGACTCAGTTTCATGTCTGATCAACTTGGTTATTAGATTAATTTGTGAGTCATTAAGTTAATTTGAATTGTTTATTTTTATTAAAAAAAAAATATTATTTCATTTTATAACAAAATTATTAATGTTGACTTGGTCGGTATTGGTCAGGTTAATTAAATCATGGCAGAATCATGGATTTTTGCAGATCTAATAATTCAAATTAATTATTTTTAAAATAATATTATTTTATTTAAAAAAAATATTAATATTGATTAAGTCAAGAATAAATCATATTTGATCAAATTAATTAAATTATGACTTAACTTGTAAAATAATTGAAATTGATCAAACTATCAGATTTAGCGTGTTGAGTAATATCGAGTGAGTATTTTTAAATTAAAATAATATTTTTTATTTTTTTATTTTTATATCAAAAATATCTAAGAAGAATCCATTTGATATTTTGACACATAAAAATAATTTTTAAAAAATAATTTTAAAAGCATAAACTAACAAAATAACAAATAAACACTTAAAATAAATAATTTTATCCAGTTAAGAAATGATATTTGAGAGAGAGAAAATAGTATTAAAAGGACGAAATCACGAATTCTGTAGGCTAATCCTCCATGCTGAAGCAACCATGGACTGGTGTGTGTCTGTTTGAGCACGCGAATTTGCTCTGGCGCTTGTTTTTGTTGAAAAAAATAAGAAAGAGTGGGGCCGGGGAACTTGCCGCGTGTGTGGGTTTATGTCATGTTTACGGTACCTGTCATGTAATAACCTAATATTTCAAACATGGGGTCCAAGCCGTTGAGGGTGGGACCCAACATTTGAGAGAACGTGTCTCTTCTCCCAGTTGTTAGAAACTGATAAGACCAAAGACACTGAACGAATTAAAACCCTCTAGATTTGTTCCGGCTTCCTTGGGACCCGATCCACCCTTACCTTCCATGTACACTTCCCCTTTCACAATTTCTTCTTATCCTTGTTTGATTAAACATTCACCTTTTCTTTTCTTTTCTTTTAGTCTTTTTTTTCACTCAAATAATCAGAATTATTTGAAATTATTTTTATCAAATACCATATAATCTTAATAAATTAATATTTTTTATTAAATAATATTTCTTTGGGTCTGAATTTAAATTTGAAGTTTAAATAACACCTTGATTAAATAATACCTTGAATAATTAATAAATTTACATGGTCATAATAGTATTGATTCATAGATTTTTAGCGATTTCAGTTTTTTTATATAATTAGAAATGTTTTTTAAGTTAGATGAATAAGTTTGTTCAAAATTAAATCATATTTTTATTTAAATAAAATTTATAATTTTTTTTATATAACAAAGATTCGAGGAAGGTTTGAATCATTTAGCCATTAGATTTTACCAAACATGCTTAATTTAACTCTTTTTTGTTATATTTTATTTAACAATTAGGTGAAATTCAAAATGAAAAGTTAGGTTAAATCATGCCAAACTCACTTGATTGTGCGATGGCAAGGGAGAAAATTAAAATAGAATACAGTACAAAATCTTTGGAATCCTCTTGGCTTGATTGGAAAGATCAGTGGTTGCAATTCAGCAAGGCTCTCTTCATCTAGGAAGTTTATGGGCGTGGACACATTCAAGATTGTGAATCAATAAAATGCCCGAATATTTTATCCATGCAAACAGCAAGGGCGGACTTTAGAACACACAAAGCTTGCTAGAGAATTTGAATGCATTAAATTTTGATTAACCACCAAGAGATGACTATACTGCTACTTAATTATGCCTTAGGATGCTAAGTTAGGCAGGAAGAGAAGTGAGCATCTCCTAAAGAATCACCACTCATTGCCCTCTTCACGTTCGATTTAAACTCATCCGGATCATCTCTCAACACATTAGCTGCATCAGAATTCAGAGGATCCTCATGATTTGGTTGCTGCACATTAAGACATTCAAGATCACAAGTCATCAAAGGGTCTTGTTTCTTGTGGGCTAAATGGTTAGATAAAGTTAGTTGTAAAGTAGATACCGTGAATAGGTTAAACAATCCATAGATGATGATGTTTATATTTAGGATAGGTGTCCAGTCTTCTCGAAGAATATTTAGGCACACATTGCCTTCCAGATCAATATTAGGATGGTAGACCTGCAAACAGCAAAGAAATTCCGTGTGATCACAATGCTTAGGCAAGTACTGTCGTTGAGAGAGATTGATGGCAGAACCAAACATCGCATCCATTCCTTCGTCTTGCATTTGACCTTATGGCGCGTCATGAGGATAGAGAGGTGAAACTTGAAATGAGAACACAAATTTGCCACCCCTATGACAAGGTAAAAAGAGAGTTTTTGAAGAAAAAGGCAATTCCATAGGTAAGGGAATGAGCCAGAGATTTTGAGCACAGGTGTAAGGGTTTTTCAAATTACTTGTAATATCCTTCGCCAGGCTTAATGGTGACCTCGAAGTTCATCAGGCTGTCCTTTCCATCGGGGAAGGATATGCAACATGATTTCAGTAGGTTCAGCTCAGTTATATCTGCAAGCCAAAGGGTAAACATACAGATATGAATTAAGAGGAAATAGAAATATTCATGTATAATCTCTCATATAGAAAACTTTCCTGCAGCCGTCCTGTACTTTCTAGCCAAAGATGGAACCAAGTGCCCATAAAATAGTGGACAGAAGAATGGGCTAAGGAAATAAGCACATTCCTTCAGTAGTTCCAGCCTTGATCTTTCTAGCCAAAGATGGAACCAAGTGCCCATAAAATAGTGGACAGAAGAATGGGCTGAGGAAATAAGCACATTCCTTCAGTAGTTCC
>Ga0307515_10015361_pt1 | contig 14112 bp, 1 predicted proteins | sample 17_EM_MG_FD_194513 | JGI IMG/M metagenome (GOLD analysis project Ga0307515, IMG submission 194513) | Populus trichocarpa ectomycorrhiza microbial communities from riparian zone in the Pacific Northwest, United States - 17_EM | ecosystem: Host-associated > Plants > Roots > Unclassified | place...
ATAGTCAAATTTAAAAAAAAAAACCAATAAAATTCAACCAAAATTTTCAATTTTATTTGATTATTAAATTTAAACATAATAGCTCTCGCCTTCAATTGATTCCAATTGTTGTGGGAAAACAAAAGTATATTGAAGAGCTTTGTATAATTAATATTTTTCTATTTAAATATGTTAGATATTTTCAACTCATATTTTAGTATTAAATTTAGATCCTATTGTTAGCTTAAATGTATTTCATCATCTGGATTATCTATTTTAATGATAATAATATATTATTGCATTTAATATACATGTCAAAGTATTATTGTTGTAGCAGTTTTTTTACATTAAATTGAAGTTATATATTTTTTGGACGCAAACTTGACTTAAAAATTCTCAAGCAAATATCATTTTGTAATCAAGTCTTTATAAGATTTAATTTGAAATCATAAAATGAATTTCATTCATAAATCTCTTAATTATCAAATTTCATCAATCTAAAATGATTTTATTGTCAAAACTCACATTTAGTGAAAAATATCTTATAAAAAATTATTTTATCATACGCTTTGATATTTATCATTAAAATACTTTTAAATAAATAACATATATTTCATTGATCATGTTGAACTTTTGACCACTCTAAAAGTTTTATATCCATTTTTAGCTAAGTGGTAAAATTATAATTTTATAAAAAGTGTATTAAACATAAATAACTATTTTACCTAAGATGTCAACTCACTTTTTTAGCTTGCCTGTTGCAACCACTTTTTTTCTTCCATAAACACCTCCTAATTATTTCTCATGGAGGAGAAAAACATTTGGAAGAGCAAGATTTTTTATTTATTTATTAATGTTTGTGTAACAAGTAGTTATGAATTTTGAATTTTTCCTATAAATACCCAATTGATTTCAATGTAAGATCTCTCTCAAACTCCTACTCTTTTATAATCTACATACTTGATGCTTTGAACTTCTCTTATTTTAAAAAGCTTTCATTTATCTTTCTATTCTCTTGAAAAGCTTTAAATCATACATTGCATTAAATCAATTTTCTCACCTTTATGAGTTAGATTACATTCTACAAAGATTTACGTTTAATCTTTGCCCTTACTTGTGTAAGGTGTGATTATTCTCTCATGAGAGATAAATCATTATGAAAGTGTAAGTAATACTTGAAACCACTTGGGTAAAGAGAGGTTTTAATTTTTTTTTCCTTAAAAAAGATTGTGTGAGAGGTTTTCAATTTTGATCCTTGAAAAAAATTGTTTTAGGTTTGATCTTTAGCTTATAAAGGATTAGAACTTAATTTTAATCCTAAAAAATATTAGAATAGGTTTTATCCTTAGCCTATAAAAGGATTGGGTTTACTCTTAAGTCTAAAAAAAAGATTGAGATAAGTTTGATCCTTAGCTTGTAAGAGAATTGGATTAATCTTCAGCCTAGAAAAAAAACTGTGGAAAGGCTTGGTATCACTCGTGAAGAAGACCGTATGTGATAGTGAATACTTGAACAAAAATTCAAAGAGTAATCTAAACGATTGTATGAACCACTATAAAAATTGGTGTGTCTCTTTTTATCCTTATCTCTTTAAATTTATGCTTATTAATAAGGTCATTTTCTTAGGTTATTAACCTTTTATTTGACAGTCATGTAATTTTTCTATTTCCCCCAAATTGGTTCAAGAACCTTATTTGAGAAAATCCGAAATTTCTATAGTTTACTTACCAAAAATGCCTTGAAGATGATTAATGTTCTTCTAACTTTCGTTTGTTGCTCTCTTTGATGTTCCTTCTATAGCTTATCATTTCTACATCTTCTACTTCTCTTATTATTTCTCTAAATCCACATTACAAGGTTTCTCTCTCTCTATTTCTTGATGTTATTTCAAGGTCTTATCTAAATGTTTCAAACTAATCTTTTTATTTTCTTATCTTTTTAGAGAAAAAGTTTAACATGCAAGAAAAATGGTGAGGGGGTTTTTATTATAGGTGAAGAAGTTGGAGTTTTTCTTCTTTTCACACCGCCGGCTCTCTTTTAAGAGAAAAGCTCAATTTCCCTTCTTTTTTTGTCACTTTAGTCCTTCACTTTATAGTAGTTTTAAAATTATCCCCCATCTTTCTAATTTAGTCATAGTTAATTTACTAGACTTTCATTTTCACCTCTTAATAAATATTATTACTTGTATAAGCCCATTCATTTATTTCAATATGTCCTTAATCATTTATAAACTTTTGTTTTCTAAGCAAGTTTCAACCTGGTTCTACATATTTTGAGAATAAAACTAAAGATTTTCATTCAATCAAAATATGAAAAAAATCTCAACATATTATCCATATATTTTGGAAGTTAGTTTAAGACTATTTTCTTGTAAAGATATGTAATTATTTGAAACCGTAACTCATAGCATTTGAGAAGATAACTTTATAATCTTATTCATTCGGAAATGGATAATATACATATTCTCTAATATTAAACCATTAAATATATTAATGCATCCATTTTGAATTTTTCATTCAATAAAAAATGAGATAATTGAAAATTATTCACACATCTTGATAAAGTAGTCTTTGACTTTCCTTCATAAAAAAATATGGAAACACTTTAACCCATCAATTTGAGGAAAAATTTTTTACGTATATAAAATAAAGAAGATACATAGCTAGCTACAACTACATCTGATTTCAACTCCTGTAAACTATCAAATCAAACTTCTTCATAATTCACCACAACTAGTTATTCCCTCCAAGGATTCTAGCATTGTTCCAAATAGACTTTGTGTTCTTTAGGCCCAAAGCCTTCCTCTTGATTAACAATTCGATGAGCAAAATTCAACAACCTCTCAACCCTTAAGGATTTTTTTATCTTTTAAGACTTGGAGATTTTCCATACTATCATTATTAAGCCTTATTAAGATATCATGTAGATTCCTCTAATTCTCCTCTTACCTTTGGAAGTGAGCTTAAACCTCTTCAACTTGATTTCTTAAATCTGCCACATCACTTTCAACCTTTTTTTATTCAACTAGGTGAGCTTTTCCTCTTATTGAATATAGATGAGCCTCATATCATTCATCATTGGAACCCTTTCCATTTCTAGTTCACTTTCTAAATCCTCAACATCTATCTTTCCTTTTTGTAATTCCTTCCCAATCAATTTCCTGACTTACTTTTAGTTTTTAGCTTTTGGTTTTCAATCCTTGGTTGCTCTACTGTATCTTTTTCTAGTTTTTTTTATTCTTTCTTGACTCATTGCCTTCAACAATTCCTATTATGTTTGTTTTCTTTTATTTTTTAGTTTCTTCATCTATCTAGGAGGAGCTTGAGGTCGTTGAAGTGTTACAACCAAAGACAAACAATTGCTTATCTTATTCTAACACCACTAAATGTATAGCTTAGTGACAGGAGTTTCCCTTTTAGCTATTTTTTGCTTAACAAATCCTTAGGTATTCCAATCCTGTCTTATAAGCTTTAAGGTGGCTAAAAAAGATGCCTCTTTGAAATTACTTTAGAATTCATCCAAGCCTACTACAATTATTAGAACACGTTGTCAGCACCCATATTGTTTAGCTTAGTGACAAAATGTATAGCTTAGTGATAAGAGTTTCCCTTTAATCAAAGCAATGCATGGGTGTTGTCCATAGTAAACAAGATGAGTTCCTAAGAGCATCCAAATTATGTTTCATATAAACAAGGCACTTAGCAATTTATGGAATAATTCAATCCATTTCTCTTCTGAAAACATTCTCCAAATGATTCTTATAAACTCTAGTAATATTTTTTGGTCCACCATGTTATTCTAAAAATGATTACCATAGCAATCATATGACTAATCATCCACATATATAAAAGTTGCACATAACAATGTATTGACCATTTACCTATTTTTCCTAATGATTGAGAATCAGGATTGTTTATACTAGGATTGTTGTAATTGGATTAATTTGTTTCTATTTGACCTCAAGGAACACATCAGCTGCTTCAAGACTGATCATACATGATGTTGAGGGAAATAACAACAGCCTAAAAATTTCTAAAGCCAATATTCAAATCCTGTTAGTACTACCATTCTTGTTTTACAACTTTTTCTTTAAACAACTATTCCTATACATTCCAACACCAACTTCCAGCACATAGTTCTTTTTTTACTCTACTCATGTTCTCGTCTATATTCGAAAGCTTTGAAATTCTTTAAGTAGTTTCATCATGTCGATGATGATAATAGATAATGTATGTAGGTTAGGGCATTTGTAGCAACTGCTGATATTCTTCGATGATGGGAACTATGTCAACTTTCCCAAATGTGAAGCACTTATATGATGGATTCTAAAATTATAACATAACTTTGACATCCTATTTTTATAAGATATCTTGAGCATTTCTACCAAGTTCTCATTCTTTTATTGAATTTTATACTTGTCATAGATATCTAGCTTTTCCTAACATACAAAAAGTCTATAAACTTCTTTAACAAGGAGTACATATTTTTTTCCAGGAAATTTGTCTATAACTCTTTAGTTTAGACAATCCCCCTCTAGTGGTTGCAAGGACTCAAATCTTTGTAAATTCATCTTGAGTATAATTTATCGTCTTAGTCGCGTTGTCACTTATTCCTGAAATGACCAAATTATAAGTTAAGATTTCATGCTTATAGGCTTGCCAAGTGCTTTATAGAGAAATAATCTAGGGAAAGAGTCTAGCCATTACGTGTCGATAAGTTGGCTAACCTAATGGTTTCAAAGGGTCCCTTATTTCCCAGGTAATCAAACCTTAAAGGGCAGGATCGAGGCCTATAAGGCATAAAAGTATAGATTGAAAAAAATCTCATCGAGTACCAATCATGACCTTGTAGACTTTCAACTAGAGATGAGGTTTCACGAGTGCTAGTCCGAGACAAAACCCATCAAGGCACCATTAATTTCCTTATTGCTAACTTATGGTAATGTGTGTTCATAAAAGTGAGTGCAGTGGGTTAAAGGGCATAAGTCTATATCCAATCCATATGCATATTACACAAAATAACGATAAAAAAAACAAAAAAAACATAAAAACAATATTAAATCAAGAATAACAAAAATAAATACATCATGCAAATAAACCACAAAGCCTAGCCTTTACAAAATATGTTTATCCCTAGTGGAATCGTTATTTTATTGCATCCAACTTCATGGTGAAATTAGAAATTTATAAAAATGAATAAGGAGTCGCGGCCTAATTTATGATAATTAAAAACTCTAACTGGTCTTCAGAAATTCTTAAGTAGGGGGCTGATTATACTAAATGGAAAAAACATCACTCTATAGTATCTTATTCATGATAAGTTGCATTGTGTTTGTTTCTAATGATAAATTTACCTACTTTGCTTTCACTAAAAATAGTCTAAAATGGCGTATGCATGTTTGGTAAAAGCTATTAATCTTAAAGAAATGATTTAAGATATGGGTCTAGATACAAGGCCCAATTCATACTTTGAAAACACATGTATTGGACTCGAGAGGTTGACAAATAAAAAGTTAGGCTTTAACTTGTTTCTCATATTATATTTAAAATGGGCTCGAAGGTCACCACTCACACTCAATAGGCTTTTTAAGGGTCATATTGACTTAACCTAATTTCATTTATAGTGATGAGACAATATCCTAGTAACATGAAAAAAAAACTCTAAAGAAAATGCACACACTAATATCAATAAAAAGAAAAATATTTACAAACAAATATAAATTTATTGGTATATGTTTTTAGAAATTGAATGTTTTCACCACGAGATTGACTCTACCAGTAAGATAACGGTTTATTGTATGAGAGAAAAATAAAAATAAAAAACCTTTCAACTCACAGATCAAATTCATCTTTTTAAAAGAAGTACAATATATAAATATAACTTTGTAAATAAATGACATTTTCAACTTTCAAATGGTAGGACCTGTTGAACTAAAAAAAACATCTTTTTTAAAAAAAAAATAGTAAAGTTTCGACATCCAATGGACATGACCTGTTGAGTGATCATATTTTTCAAAGGTTGAACCTTTGATAAAAACCAAATAACACACTTTTACATATATAGATATATCTATGAAAAACAGTCCAACTCTTAAAAAAATGAATAAAAAACCATCAAATAAAAGAAATAATACCACTTAAAATTTCAATTTTAGCATATGAAATTAATCACATTTTATCTAATATAATTCCTTCATCATTATGTATGAAGATTTCATAAAATATATCGGACTCGTAATTTCATAAATTGATAAAATAATCTCAATTAATCCATGTAACTAAATATTCAACAAATTAACGCATCACATGTGAATTTCCAACCTCCTCATTAACCTATCCAACTAATCAATCATCGTAAATTACAAATCAAGATAGTAAATAAACACCATTATAGATACAACACATCAAATATCGCAAACCAATTACAAACATGCATAAAATCATCACAAATAAATTACAAACAATCATCACATCATTACAAATCAATTAAGACCATAATTAAAAATAAAATAAAAAATGAACTTGATGCTTCTGGAATTAACTTGAAAAAGATGTTGTAAACACAATGAGATAGTGCTGGCGCGTATTAGACACGCATTGTCAGATTTGAACCCAAAATTGGTGGCATTGCATTCTCCTCACACGCTACTACTAAAACTTAAAAACGACTTAGAAAATTATGGGTTTTGGGCTTGGTTGATGTTTGAGGTGTTCAAGTCTCTTTTAGGGATGAATTTAGTTGGGTCTTGATTGTTTTTTCGGGTTTAATTTGTCGCAATTTTGGTTAAGATTTAACTTGGGATTTCAAGTCAAAAGGAGATTAGGTTATTGTGTTAGGTGGTGAAGTTGAAGGTTGTTATGTAGAGTGATGGAAAGGGAGCAATGTGGTGTGGAGGTGAGAGGGACTGTTACATAGAGGGGATGAAGGTTGTGGAGCTACATGGAGAGTGAGGACAATGATTGGGTTCATGATGGTCCGAGAAATTGTTAATGGCTTCAATCTCTAAAGAAAAAGGGGTTGTTGGTTTTGCTAAAATCTAGCGACAAGGGAAAAAATGTTGGTGGTTGTACAAGAGAGAAGGGAAGAAGATGAAAAAAATGGTTGAGGTTCTTGCTTTTTGTTATTTAGTTTATTTATTTTCTGTTTTGTTTTTTCTCTCTTTACATTTTGTTTTGAAAAGATTTTACTCTCTAGCTTCTCAAGTAAAACTTTTTTTTTATCTGGGATCTCAATTCCCTCACTTGTGTCTAGATCTATGTATATATATTTATAATAAAAAATCTCATATGACATAAAAAGTTAATCCTTATCCTTTTTTAAATTTGATTTTGAAAAGGAAAATTCGACAAAATTTATTATGACGACTTAATTTTTCTAGACTTTAGAAAAATCAACTATATACTTTATTTTTTTATTCTTCTAACAATCGATAAATCACATCTTTAATCAAGATTAATTTTTGATTTTTGTAATTTTCATTGTAACTCTTAAAAAATTTGAAGAGTAATTGTTGTTAAATTTAGGTTATAACAACACGGAAAAGAAAAAAAAAATGTAGTGATGAAAGTGTAAAATAATAAAAATTTAAGATACCAAAAAAATGAAAAAAAAAAGCCCTCCAAACAATGATATAAATAGTAAAATGCGAAAGAAGCCACCGTCAACGGTAAATTGTTTTTAATTTATTTGTTAATAAGTAGAGTAATTAATGTGAGCATTCGACATGGGTGCGAAAGAAGCTACCATCAACGTTGATATTTCATGTGTGAATGATTAAAGCTGAACTTGTGAAAGACACTCTAGTCGACGTCTTCTCATGTCATTTCCTTAGCAAATTTCTGTCTGAATAAAACTCACCCACGTGGATTTCCTTAGCAAATTTCTTCTCATGTCATTTCGTTAGCAAATTTCTGTCTGAATAAAACTCACCCACGTGGGTTTGTTTAAATAGTAAGAGAATACAAAACAAGTACAATTATATGTGAATATTTTGAAGTCACGTGGGACGAGGTTGATTTTTTTTAATAGTATTTTATGTTTAAAAATATATTAAAATAATTTTTTTTATTTTTATAAAGTTATTTTTGATATTAAAACATTAAAATAATGTGAAAATATCAAAAAAATTAATTTTTTTCAAAAATATTTTTGAAATGTAAAAATAAATATCTTCTTAAAAAATCCACAATATTGAAACATAAAATTAATTTGAAAACAATAAAAATATTAAAAAAATAATATCAGTACATCAAAACGATCTAAAAATACAAAATATTATTTTTATAATGCAAATACAAACAACTTTTTGAAAAATCCTCCAAACATTTCCTCTTACTCTATTCTCATATCATTGCGAAAAATCAATGTTATTTAGAGGGTGCTTGAGAGTGTGGTAGCGGTTGCTTTTCAAATAATTTTTTGTGCCGAAATGCATACCAATGATGTTTTTTTATTTTTAAAAAATTATTTTTGATATCAGTACATCAAAACGATTCAAAACATACAAATTATATTAAATTTTAATAAAAAAAATTAAAATTTTTAAAAATATGGTTTGCACCGCATTCCAAACATATTCTTAAAGAGATGGTAGAAGGCCTACCAATTTGGCCACATCTGACTTTCTTGTTCGCTTGCTCTTTGTTGTGTATCCTTTAGAGATGTTGTTGAATTATTACTGCTCGGGCTTGGCCTCGAAGCCGACAAAGGTTAGGCATTTGTTCATATGCTACCCAATCATGCACTCTAAATCTTGAAGATGATGCGATGTGTGACAACATCAACTTCCTATAATTTTCCCATAAAAAGACATCAAATTCTGTGGTCAGCCGCAACACGTACGTACCTCACAAATAAATATTTTTTTTAATTAATAAAGATGTATGGACCAGTTTGGGTATATATTGACTAATTTTATGGGTTCTGAAGTTAACAACCATGTAAGCTTCCAGTGGCCTTGAGGTTTATGAGACTCGAACTGGTGACCTCTAGGGAGCAAACATAGAGCCTGACCAGTTGAGCTATACCCCTCAAGATTTTTTAAAAAACTTTTACTTGCATAAATTTGTCTTTTCTTTCATAGTATGGCGCAAGCTTTTAATATTATTTGTTGATTATAATAAATTTGATTTTTAAATTTTTTATTGATATAAATTTTGTTTTGATTTTTTTTTAATTTCACGTTTTAGAATTTGATTTAATTTGATTTTTATATTAACTTTGATTTTTATTTTATGATTGTTATTTGCTTTTCTCTTATTATTTTTTAATTGAAATTTTTTATCTATCAAATTTATGAAATTATAATTATAATTATTATTTTAATTTCATTATCTTTTAATTTTTTTATCTATTAGATTTGATCTCCGTTATTTTATTGTTATTTATTTTATTTGAGATAATATATAAAATTAAATTATTTTTTTCAATTTCATTCTCATTTAATTTTTTAATTTGTAAGATTTATTTCTCATTATTTTAATAAATTTTAAAAAAATTTTAATAAATTATTTTTCAACTTTTTTTTCATCACATAACCATATACTAGAAATTATATATATATAAATATATATAAAAAAAGCAATGATGTGTGCTTATATATTTAAATTAAAAGAGTGCCACGAAGAAAAAAAAGGTAGGTGAACAGTGAAGTACTTTTCAACTTTGAGCAAAATTACATTTTGAAGGGAGAAATGTCACGTGATTTGACTTGATTTGTTAAGTACTGGATACGTGGCTTATCTTAAGTTGCGGGTTTGATATATTTTTTTTTTAATATAATAAAAGGATATTAATGTGATAATAGCAGTTTTAAACGAGAAAGAAAAATGTCTGACCAGGAAATTTTAATTAATTTAATAATATAATTAAAAAAATAAATAATAATGAAAAAAACCCAAAGAAAAATGTTAATGACTAATAAAAAATAAATATTTATCAATATTATAAAACAATTAAAAAAAAATTTGATTGGGATGGTGAAATCATTATGCATATAGATTTAGTGCACTATAAACGAAAATAATATAATTATTATTTTTTCCTTCTAGAAAAAACTCATTTACACAGCTTCTGGGGGCAGAAATTGTAATTATACAGTGACCAATCAATAGTTGTGATTTCGATTAGGGTCTAGGATGTCCTTTTCTTTTTAAATTGCATACTATAATGACTAGAATTCTCTTGAAATAAAAAAGAAAAAATCTATCTTTGATGCAGAGGTGAATTCGTTTTTTTCTTGGAAAAAGCACAATAAATTTATTTTGTTACCCATTGAATCAAATATATTTTAACTTACATCTAAGGATTTATTTTGTATTTTCATTATAATCATTTTGTAATTATTAGTTACACAATGAATTTACTTGGTCACCCCTTGAATTATAAAATTTTAAACTAAGGTATAAAGGTTTATTCATCTTTTCATTCGGGTCTTTTTGTAATTATGAGATCAAGATAGTGGCAATTTGATATTTTTAAGAAATAAATTATATTAAAAAAGAAAGTCTGGTGAGTTGTGCATGCGCCAACGTCTAAGGCCACTCCGCACGCTTTCAAGTGGGGCGTGCGGAGGATTTACGTGGTGGAAATTATCTATCTATGACAGTGTTAGAAAGCTCACGGTGTCCTTTTTCAAATGAGATAACATATGTGGTGGTCTGTTAGTTGGTTTGACTCCGATAGCGTTTTCTTTGTTTCATCTTCTTTTCTCTCTCTATTTGCCTCGGTAAACGCGTTGTCCAATCAGAAAATTAATGTTGTCCTTTTATTTTATCTTGATATTTTATTCAGTCCTCTAACTTTTGATTATATTATTTTTTTCTCAAGTGTGTTTGAGAATGTGATAGCAGTTGTACTTCAAAGTGCTTTTCGCTTGGAAATATATTAAAATAATATTTTTTTATTTTTTAAAATTATTTTAAACACCAACCCATCAAAACGATATAAATACATAAAAAATAAGTTCAAACAAAATTAAAATTAAAATTTTTAGTAAACACGATTTCACCCGCATTCCCAACACACAATACCTATCCTAACTTATCGGAGAGGATCCATCATCACAGCAGCATATTCAACAAATTCAGATGGAAAGAAGTAAATCAACGTCCAAATCACAGGATACTGGTACCGATGCATCATCCAACTTCCAGGAATCTTCGTTTTGTCTGCCTAAAACACAGTAAACAGCCATATTCTTTTTCAAAATCATCCTCTTTTTTCATACAAGACGCACGCACAGCGAGCATTGAAGGGAAAACGTTGGCAGCACAAACAACTGGTGTGTTTCACGTTGACAATAGAAACAACAGATTTGCAGAACTCAATGATGATTGTGCAGAAAAGAAGAAGAAAAGACGATAAAGATCGATCAACTCCTGTCAAATCCATAAAAAAACAACAAGAATCCACCATTGTATCTACTCGACTCTTTCCAGGAACGTTCTTCGATTGAAAATCTTTGAACCCAACAGACAAGCCTCTCATGATCAGTTTATAAGAGGAGGAATATTTCCTTCTTCAATAATTATTGATTGATTGGCACAGCTCCAATAATGCACGCAGCTCATCAATCTAGTATGGTACTAGTGACCCGTGACTATAATAATCTTTCAGGACTTATCTTTTGAGAAAGATTGATGTTTGTTTATTTTGATTTTAAAAATATGGAAAAATGATGATGATTTATTTTTTCTCTCTGATTTAATTTACATCTCTAATTCACACTCTCGTGCACTTGATTCTTGTACGGTTGTACTTACGGAAAAATATGGACTTATCTTTTATTTTTTTAAATTAATTTTTTTTTATTTTTTAAAAATCATTTTAATATGTTAATTTTTTTTAAAAAAATTATTTTAAATAAAAAATAATTTCAAAAATAACTATTATTCCAACACTATTACACCTTCACTTCCACCTCACGAGGACTGACAACATGGTATGGGTGGTCCATAATGTTCGGTAGCCCCTCGAGTTGTGTGGTGTCCGAAAGATAGGTGGATACCATCCACTGCTACTGGGGCCGAAGGAGAATTTCTTACCAATTGATTTCGAACCCGCCAAATATCAACTGTTTATTGATTGTTGTTTGTTTTATTACTTGGCATGCGCGCTCACCAAATTGACATAGTTGCAATTAAAGACGGAAAGTTTTTTTTATTTTTATTTTTAATGCATGCTCTTCCTTTTTGTTTATTCTTTATATATATATATATATATATATATATATATATATATATGTATGTATATATATATATATGTATGTATGTGTGTATGTTTTTCCATGTTGGTTTCTTTTGTAATCTATTTTTTTTGTGGAGGGCATTATGATATTTTAACATCAAGAAAGCAGTTTTTGGCTCCAATAATCCACCACACATGCACTTGAATATGACGAAGTGGTGGACTTGCTAGAGTGTGCATCGTCAATTTTTTTAAATTATATTTATAATTATAAGAATATAAAATTACCATTTAACCAGTCTAATTATAGCTAGAAAAACCAGAATGAAAGTGAAAAAAGTTTCTGGATAATTTAATCTTTTAAAATATAAAAATACTTACTTGTTCTTGATCAATCTGATAATGATTTTACGGAACAATTATACTTCTATAAGTCAGTTTATTGATTTTTTTGGAAAGCGTAAAATGTTCATTATACTTTTCTAATGGATAGTGACTAGTGAGTGCTCTTATAATAGTTGTTTTTCCCTCCTCAATTAGCTTTCGGTAATTCCGTCTTTTCATTTGTTGTTGTATGGAAATCTCCTCTGCATACTTTTAGGTATGGGTGCTTAAAACTCAGTTTGGTTCGGTGTAAGTCAAAAAATGCAACCGAACTAGGTTTTTTAGTAACTCATACACCGTGAAGCCAACGTGTCCGGTAGAATATAGAATTTCATCGATACACCGATCAAAGTTTTTTATGTAGGCTATATTGCAATGCCAAAAGTCCATGGCAAAGGCTCTATTGGTGCTTGCAATAGCGCTAACATTGAAGAAAATATGACCCAATAAAGGAATATTTAATGGAGAAGTTGAGGACTGGAGTAGGCTAAAATTTTTTATTTATACCTTTTTTATATATATTTTGTTCACTTTCAGTTAAACCAATTCATTCATTTAAGTTTTCTGAAACCAGAACCGAACTGGATCAAATAGTTTTTTATTTTTAATATTTTTAGTTTTTTTTTCGGTTCGGTTTATTCTATTACTTTTTTTATTGTTTTTTTCAGTTTTCTTGGTTGGTTGGTTTTTTTAAGCACCCATACTTTTAGGCATCCACAAATTGGTACCTAAACTTTTTTTTTTCACTATTGAAGTAATTTGAATTGACTTTAATTCTTTTTTAAATCAAGAATGGATTTATTTAATTCATATAAAAATCTAAAGTTATTATATTTTTATTTTTTTTATTTAAAATAATTTTTTATATATTTTTAAATCGTTTTAATGTACTGATGTAAAAAATAATTTTTTAAAAATAAAAAAAATAATTTTGATATATTTTTAAACAAAAAACACTTTGAATCGTTACCGCTACCATAACCCCGAACATATCCTAAAACTTTTAAATATTCAATTGAATTCTAGTAAATAGATGAAACGAGTTTTCATAGCCTAAAAACGATAGATATTATTTTTAATTTAATCTAGCTGAAATACTTGTGTGTTTTGGAGACATTCCTTCACAAAGTATTTCTCAATATATATATATATATATATTGTCGGGTTGTCCAGCTTACAAGATAGAGCTGGCCCAGGTGGGATTTTAATAGTTTTCTTGAACAATCTCTTTTGCTCCTAAGTGCTATGTTATAAATTTATAATCATTAAATCTACATGATGATCAGAAGATTAATAATAATAAATCATGATTTGGAAATATTTGAATTAATAACTTGAGCAATCAAACCACTCTTATGATCTAAGCTTGTGATGAGTTGGATAATAACTTGGTATTAATCAAAATAGAGACTTGAATAAACTATAGGCTATATATAATATATATATAGACCTCAGAATTTCAAAAACAGTATATAAGATGATAACAAAGGATATAACTCACCGACTAAACAAAATAAATATTTTCTGACCTAAGCAATCAATGAAAAAAATTGATAATTTAAT
>Ga0307515_10015362_pt1 | contig 14111 bp, 14 predicted proteins | sample 17_EM_MG_FD_194513 | JGI IMG/M metagenome (GOLD analysis project Ga0307515, IMG submission 194513) | Populus trichocarpa ectomycorrhiza microbial communities from riparian zone in the Pacific Northwest, United States - 17_EM | ecosystem: Host-associated > Plants > Roots > Unclassified | place...
GTCACCTTTCATGACCTGAGGTCATGATTTTGGCCGTTCTGTATCACGTCCCAAATCATAAAAAACATGTCCTCGAGCCGTGCAAAGATGACCTTGGAATGTGATCGAGGGACATGAAAAACATGTCCGAAACTTTTACCAGTGTATCCTTAACCATGCAGCGCAATTTCCTCCAACGTTGACATCGCACACCATGAATACCTCGCCAACTGCACGTTCCACAATCCCACCGATTACGTCTCCCCAGCGTTGTCGTCCTTCACACTGGCCTGTCGGTCCTGCCGTCCGTCTTAGCATTCGCGTCGACCTCGCGTCGGATTTTGCACCTGCTCTTAGACTCTCCCTGCGGTCCTCGAGGCTCTGTACCACGGTTGCAGACTTCCTCCACAACGCGAAGGAAGCCCGTTGATATCATTCGCCGGAGATGACGGGTTCCTTCGTTAGGCTCCACAAGAGTAAAAGGTCTTTCGTGCTAGTGGACAGCAGGAGAGATGGGCGTACGAGTAGGCGACTAGGCGGTACGTGATCGAATCGTGAAAGTCGCCGATGGTATCACATCTAAATTTCTTTATAAGGTGCCTACCCCACCGGCGCACACCTCCCATTGTACACACCCTTCTACCCAAGCTCAAATCCTTGGCCGCCCTGTATCGTATCCGTGCCGATCTCTCAACGCGCGGAAGAGGTCCGTGGAAACCTTGGACTGGAACTCTCCTTGGTCACTTTGTGGTTGTGGTGGATGGTGCAGCGGGTAGGGTAAGTCAACGTTGTAGCGTTCGTGTTGTCCTGTGGGTAGGACTTTCAGGACAGGACTTTCTATGAACGGAGTTCAGGCGTGGAGAAGCCTCCATCCCAAGAAACAGTGAGAAAGGCAACTCCGTGCACGGGAGTGCGCTTTCGCTCGCTCCGAGGTGGTACCTTTCAAGCTGTAAGCAATGTCCCAGAATGGCGTGGTGCATCGCACTATGGTAGTGGCCACTCGAAGTTAGACTACATGGGTGACATGGGTGAACTAGAGATTATTCAATGAACTGATGCACCAATCTGTCCAGCTTGCCACCTGTGAGCAACCATCCATCTATCATCATTCAGTCTCGCCTAGCCTGTTATGATGTGCGCTCGTTGGGATTATCGATAACAGTCTAATGACCTGGATTTAGACCTGAGGCATGCATTGCACTATCAAGGAGCGTCATTAGCTCCAAGTGGTAGCGAGTTGGTGCGGCACTGAAAAAAAGGGTGGGGGGGTCGATGCTTCTCAAGCCTAGCAACGTTCATCGGTGACTATTGCAACGCTCAGGGCCGCCCAGCGTTTCGGATAACCGATAACCGTTGGGAGTGAAGACGTATCGGGCGGTTACGATTAGTATAAGAAGACGAAGGCAGCGACTTGGTTGATGTATCTTCCTTGTCCTCGTCGTACAGCCGTCGACCAGCGATGCGCGACGTTGGATAACGAGCCCTAAGGGAGTCAGTGTCGGGGAATGTAGAATGTGTGATGTAGGTACAAGCCTCAACGCTCTGACCGGGATATAACATAATCGATTTGCAGTGCAAATAGCTATTCGACTACTCAGAATTACACGCACTCGCTCATAGCCACGCTGACCGGTCCTTGACCTCCGCCTTGTCCGGCAAACACAACCCTCCTAGCGACCTGCTCCCTCTACGCACAACAAACACCCGTAGAATGCCCATGACGAACTGTTACATGTCCGAGTTCAACGACCACCTCCACCGACCTCGCCGTAGAATCGTCGGGATCCATCACATCCGATTCTCATCGCAGTGGCTACCCAATCAAGGCACGTAGACACACACAAGACAACAAGCGACTCGATTCACAGCACCGGAGGTGAACCCTTGCTCTCTGCCCATCTACGGCAATCTCCCTGGCCGTTTCTTTTCCAGCTCCCGGTACTACGGCTGTATTGATGGCGTTCACCACCTAATGCAACAGATGAAGAAGACCAGCGAATATTTCCAGCTCATTCGCCCCGTCTTGCTTCCACAAGCCCATATTCCGTCCCCAGGTCCGTCCCGCTGACCCTTCAGGATGGTCCCGTGCTTACTGTTTCTTCACTTGCAGTGCCAGTAGATCTATGTCCGCTATCCCATCCTCCGTGCAGCCCCTACCCGTCCTCCGTAGACGCAGCACGCCCAGACGCATAGAAATCTTCGACACTCGCATCGCGGCGCGAACGCTGTATTCTAAGCGCAAGTACATTTCCCACAACACTGCCGTTAATCACCCAAGGGATTGTCTTCCTTGCGCGGCCATCGTCCTACTTCGGCACGTCCATCATGCCTTACATCCAGACTCGCCCGTGGTTCCCTCTACGGCTCCTCAAGAGGCTCGTGTACCCCCAGCATGGTCTGTGACGTGTGGAGGTAGGGATATGCGCCAGAGACGCCTTGAGCAAATGCACGATACTTCTACCTCACTTCTGAACTGACGGCGTTAACCCTGATAGAGAGATCGTGATGCACTCCCAGCTAGGCCGTCGTGGTTGGGACATTGTCATCACCGTCGTCTGAGTATTCCTTCCAAAAGCCCACAAGAGTAAAAGGTCACCCGTACTAGTGGACCACAGGACAGATGGGTGTACGAGCGAGTCAACAAGTAGGCAGTACGTGATCGAATCGTGGACGTCGCCGATAGAATCACATATGTGAATCTTCTTTATAAGGATTATCCAGATGTCTACATCACCCCGAGCGGTCAGCCGAGACACAAGCACGTATTCCTCAAGCAATCGAAGGGCCCGCCGGTGCACACTCTCCATTGTACGCATTCCTCGCCCAAGCCCGAATCCTTGGCCACGCTATGCGCTGCTATATCCGTGCTGAACTCCGACGCGCGGAAGTAGCTCGCAGTTCCGTGGAAACCTTGGACTGGAACTGCTCTTATTCATATTGTGGTTGTTATGGAGGGTGCAGCGGGAAGGGTAGGTCGATGTCGTAGCATTCGCGTTGTTCTGTGGATAGACATTCCGGGACAGGGTCTTCTGTGAATGAAGTTTGGGCCCGGGGGAAGCCCCCATCCCATGGAACTATGTGAAGGCGAGATATAAGGCAACCCCGTGTGCTCGAATGCGCCTTCGCTCACTCCCTTCAGGCCGTAAGCAATGACCAAAAGGATGCGGTGCATCAGACCAATATCCTCGTTAGACTACGTGGGGTGTACTCTTGTTTATTCAGCGAACTGGGCGCCAATCTGTCCAGCTTGCAGGTAGCGAGCCGTCCGTCATGGTTCAGCAACGTACCTGATCGATGTGACCAGCGAGAAGACTTGCAGATAACCTGCACTACGTAGGAAACTCTACCCTCATTATGTGCAATGTAAATCATTGGGACACTGAGTGTCATTCTCGTTTCACTGCTGGCTGCCACCGGGTGAGATTGAGGCGGGCTGCCCGTCCGAGACGAGACGAGACATGTGAAATGAGTCGGGTAAATATAACAAATGTCCAATTCACCTGATAGGAACCTGTTGAGTAAATATGTACATCGTCCAGCCCAGTCTCTATCGGAAGACACGGCCGATGGCAGAAGCGCCAAACCATTTGCTGGGCCACATAACGGCTGCATTATATGAAATGAGTACGAGTACTGGTTGTACACTTCCTCGCTCTTCCCAGCTCCCCTGTCCTCTCGAGCTAGCCTAACTCGCGGAATCCTCTCTTACTCCGTCTGTCAATGTCCTCAACTTCTTCGGGTTTGGTTCAACCGTTACTACCCCCTGGGAAAGCCCACCTCATTCCAGTAGAAATACTCTCTGAAATATTTCTGCTTGTAATAGATTGGTCAGACAAAGAGTGCTTGGAGCTTGTGTGCCAGCGCTGGTATGCTATTATACTTTCAATGCCAGCCATCACGTCTCCACTATTGATTCGAAGGACAACAAAGAAGGAAGATGTTCAGGCATTTATAAAACAGAGAAAGACCCGCTTTGCGGTGGTTGTTGATGTGGATCACAAGGGAGATGGGGAGGATTTCAATTCTGATGACATTCATGCATCCTTCATCGTTGCCTGTCAGGCCGCATCCAGATGGCAATTTCTGGACCTCCGTTCATTTCCGTCACCTGGAGAATACAAGGCACCAGACACTATTGTGCAACCTTTGGAAAGCCTTACAGGCTTCAACATGGGTGAACATTGTGATCTTGGAGCCCTCTTTGAGCCGCTCATGACTGCAATCACTACAACTGCCCTTCCACGTGTTACTCAATTGGATCTTTCTAACCGTAGAGCCGTACTCTACCTTGTTCAACCAACATTCCTGCACTGCTTCTTCTCCCTCACAACTCTGAGAATCAATCTATCAAGGAAGATGGAGAGCCCTGCAGATATCCTTCCACACCTTCAGAGACTCGAGCGCCTTAATGCCCGGCATCTTCAGCTCCCAATTTATCCACCTGGTGCCTCCTTTCCTCTCATCCAGACCCTCTCTGAGCTGATACTAAAATCTGTTTCTGTCCAATGGATGGCAGGCAAGGTGTTCCCTGCTCTCAAGAGGTGTTTTATTACATTCCCTCACCACATTGACGCCATATGTGTCCAGCCTGTTACCATGCCTGCTTGCACTGATCTTGCATATCACTCCAATGTCCTTGATCCCCTTAGGCATTTTCATCACCCGCTGCTTCGTGGCCTGGCAGTGAGAAGTGGTCAGTGGAATGTCAGAAGGGGGAATCCTCAGTTTGTCGTTATATGCCCCACAGTTTTTGCAAGTGCGCAGAGTCTATTAACGCTAGATCTTGACGTGCAATGCAGTGAACAGCTGCTGGTTCTTGCCCTGCGCCTTTTGCCAGCCTTGGAAGTGTTGTACCTGAGACTTGCTAGCCCCCATGCGCTGAGCGAAGCATTTTTCCAGGGATTTGTTGCTACAGGGTCCAATGCTAGTAGCCCATGTGAAATGGCTGCACTGCCAAGGCTGCCACTCTGTGCGAAATTGACAACACTTGGCATGTACTATAGGAGATGGCTTCGGGGTGCTGAGAGGAAGAAACTCATCCCGGTATTTAGTGATATTGTATCATCACGCTATTCAGAGGAGGATTTTAACCTCTATTTGTCCTTTGATGGGCTTTGGAAGGTTCAGGAGCTTGTAGAGAGCACCTGTGAAGTTGAAGATGATGATATCTTATATGTAATTGGGGTTCCAAGCCCATATGGTATAATTCCAATACAGTGCTTGGAAGAATCGTCATTACCAGAGGTTCCCTTCAAGGAGGCAGGATATCTTGTGGCACATCATCAGCTTTCCATTGGCTGTCTCTCAACCCTCCATAATCTTGTCGAATTGAGGGTTGGAGATAAGCAAGATATATTGCCAACTGCACCACCTCCTACTTTGCCTCTTTTTCACACACTCAGGGTCTTTACAGCACAAAATATTAACCCTTCCTTTTTGGCCGGTCAGACATTCCATAAGCTTGAGAGAGGTAAAATGTCATTACATGGGGAAGGTCCCAACCTGAGCCACGCACAGGTCACACAACTGCCAGTTTGCACAAGATTGGATGTAGATGACCTCACCCTGCTTGCTACCTTTCAAATTCCGCAGATCTGTGAACTGGGTGCATCATTTGATCATCCGGAATTCAGCATGATCTGGGAAACGTGTATTGTGGTAAATGTGAATTTGTCAGGATTGGAGCTCCTGCATGTGCATGAATGGTATCAACAAGCAGATCTGATCCAAGCCCTTCGATGCTTACCAGCGCTGAAACGCTTGATTATTGGAAATGGTTCAGATCTAGATGCAGACTTCTTTGGGGAATTTGTCCCGATGCAACTCAATGACACCGCTGTATCGATACATTCACATGATGAGGGTCAAATATCCGCAGTTCTCTGCCCTTTGTTGAGGAGTTTGCACATTGAGGGGCGTGATTTCAAACCGCGACTAGAGCTGATGCCCTTTTTCGTCACTCTGCGTGCTTTGTGTGGGTCTCCCCTGGAGGAGCTTACTTTGTTTGACTTTGAGCTTGGAAGCAAGACTGAGCTTGTTGGGAGCTGTGGGAGTTTTGTGATGGAAACCGTTGTTCTGGGCAGGGATGCTGAGCCATTTAGATTAGATATTTAGCTTGAGTGTCACAAGCCTTGAATCTGATATGATTTCTGGACCACAATTTCTCCCATGTAGATAGGGATCCTTCCACGCTATGCCACACCTATGCAGCTTCTATTGTAACCCATCACGTATGAGGAGCGAATACTATAAACCACGTCTATCAGGATCGTTCACCTCGGCAACTCAAAAGGCACCGAAAGCAGCGCAGCACCCTCGCGGCATGAGCTCACATGCTATCTAGAACGTGGGATCCTCCACCTCAGTCACTGGCGGAGCACAGCGTCCTCTCCGCAAGCATAAGGCTCTATCGGTAGCATGTAGGCTGTTCGCCCACAGCAGGCGCGTATTCCTTCCCGTCCCTCACGCTGCCCGTTTTGTGTTTTGTTTTGTAGAGTGAATACACAAATATGAGCATAATTTTATATTTATTTTGCGTACAGTGAGCTATCAGACATAGCTCGTATATGGGCTCCAAACGTGACTGCACCTGATCATGGGTCGTCTGAGTATGCAGATTGCGAACGAACAAGATTGGAACGCACCTCTGGCGCTACCGAACACCTATACGGCCATCTGGAGAATGATGAAGATTTTCGTGCGCTTCATGGTGGACGCAACGCCGTCTCAATACTCGCAACAGCCCGGCGTCCGTCATATTCATTTCATAGCTGTGGGATTCGCCGGTCTCACATCCTACCGAGTGTCTCTTCCGTCGCCGCCGCAATATTGTAGGGCCGGTCTCTCTTTCAATGAAGCCAATTCTGGGCTCTCAGGAGTTGCTCTAGCCGATATCTGTGTATCGGGGCCCACGGGTACGCATTGTCGGATAGGTGTAACGGCACGCGCGCCACTAAGATTGACGCCACCAGGCAGGCTGTGCCCGTCAGAAGTGAACATTCTTAACTGGTGCGGTGGATGATACAGTAGCCGTTTGCCACCATCTCCGAGATCCAGACGATGTGACCCGCTCTGTACTCTCGCCACTTCCGGGTCAACGCAGCAGTAGTCTCGCCGGACGTCCGGTTGTCTTGTTCTGACAACCACTACCCATTTTAGTGTAGGGTGACATTACCACCCGCTTGTAGGGCTCGCGATCTTCACTGCTAGCGTCAGCAGAATGCACTTGAGACTCGACGGAATTGGTTTAACTGCCCAACTCACATGTTTCAGCTCGGGGTCCCCGAAACACGTCTGTTCTCTTGGTGGTGCAACGTTACTCCCGAGAAATACGTCCCCGCACTCGAAGAGAGCAGAGGACGCACATCGAAGCGCGTCAAGAAGGGTATGTACGACATCCCTCTGCTCAGAGTGTTACTTCTCCATCTGCTGTTTGCTGTGCAGTCCCGTTCAAGGTTCGGCGCAGATTTTGTGCTGCAAGACAGAAGCGTTTGATAATCCGGTGACGAAGAAGAGGGAGGACAAGGATATCGATACCATTGTCCCTAAGCCATACGGTCCTCAGCGCTCTGCAATGGTAGTGGGGTTGCTCTCTCTGTGCCAGGAGAGAAGCACGGTTCGTCGAGAAGGACACTTGATGAGTAGGGTGCGCGTTAGGAGCGAGACGGAAAAGAAAAACAAAGAAGGCTGTGTGCTGCTGTAGTGCTGCTGCCGCGATAGGTCGTATGCGTGATGGCCGAAGAAAGCGAATGGAGAAGCGAGCGTTTTGGAGAAAAGTATGGGCTCAAGAGAAGGAAGTGGGTTGAAGATCGACGGTGCATTATGTAGAGGTTTGTGACGTGCGATGAGCATCGAATATACACAAGCCCGGTGTAGTAGTGAGTGCGGCACTGAAAAAAAAGGTGGCGAGTTGATACTTCTCAAGCCTAGCAGCGTTCATTGGCGACTATTGCAACACCTAGGGCCGCCCAGCGTTTCGGATAACCGTTCAAGATTCAGAAGACAAAGGCAGGTATAGCGGCTATCTTTCTTGCCCTCGTCGTACAGCCGTCGACCAACGATGCGCCACGTTGGATCATAAGCCTCATGCATTGATATACAAATGTTCAAGGAAGTCGGTGTTGGAATGTGGGACGTAGGTACAAGCCTCAGCGCTCTATTGCAGCCCAAAGGTGGTCGCTGAGTGCAGTGCAAATAGCTGTTCGACTACTCAGAATTACACGCACTCGCTCATAGCGACATAAAAGTCGACATTAATGCCTTCCGGATGACCTCCATGCATGACCAGTTCTTGACCTCCGCCTTGTCCGGCAAACACAACCCTCCTATCGACCTGGTCCCTCTACGTACAACAAACACTCGCAGAATTCCCATTACCGAATGCTTCATGTCCGAGTTCAACGACCACCTTCACCAACTTCGCTGTACCATCGTCGGGATCCATCACATCCGATTATCATCACGGCGGCTACCCAATCAAGGCGCGTAGACACAAACAAGACGACAAACCACTCGATCCACAGCATGCGAGATGTGCCCTTGCTGTTCTGCCCACCCACGATTATCACGCTGGCCGTTTCTTGTCACAACTTCTGATACTGCGGGTGTATTGATGTCGTTCACCACCCAATGCAACAGATGAAGAAGACCAGCGAATCCTTCCAGCTCATTCGCCCCGTCTTGCTTTCGTACGCGCATATTCCCTCCGCAGGTCCGTCGGGCCGATCCTTCAGGATGGTCCCGTGCTTACTGTTTCTTCGCTTGCAGTGCCAGTAGATCTATTTCCGCTATCCCATCCTCCATACAGCCCCTACCCATCCTCCGTACAGCCCCTACCCATCCTCCGTACACGCAGGCCGCCCAGACAACTAGAAATCTTCGACACTTGCACCGCGGCGCGAACGCTGTATCCTAAGCGCAACGATATTTTTCACAACGCCGCCATTGATCACCCAAAGGATTGTCTTCCGCTCGCCCATCGTCCTACGTCGGCACGTCCATCATGCCCTTCATCCAGGCTCGCCCCGTGGTTCCCTCTACGGCTCCTCGAGAGGCTCATGTACCCTCGTCTCCGTCTATGTCGTGTGAAGGGAGGGCCATGCGCCGGAGATGCCTTGAGTAAATGCATCGTTCTTTTACCTCACTTCTGAACTGACGGCGTTAACCCTAATAGAGACCGTGATACACCTCCAGCTAAGCGGTCGTAGTCGTGAGATTGTCATCACCGTCATCTGAGTACTCCTTCCATAATGTCTACAAGAGTAAAAGGTCCCCCGTGCTAGTGGACCACATGAGAGAGGGGTATACGCGCGGGTCAACATGTAGGCAGTACGTGATCGAATCGTGGACGTCGCCGACAGAATCACCTATATGAAACTTTTTTATAAGGATTACCCAGATATCTACATCACCCGGAGCGGTCAGCCGAGACACAAGCACATATTTTCCGATCAATTCTGGTGCACACTTCCCATTGAACGTATTCCTCACCCAAACCCGAATCCTTAGCCACGCTATGTGCTGCTATATCCATCCTAAACTCCCAATGCGCGGAAGTAGCTCGCAGTTCCGTGGAAGCCTTGGACTGGAATTACTCTTGTTCGTATTGTGGTTGTCATGGAGGGTGCAGCGGGAAGGGTAGGTCGACGCCGTAGCACTCGTGTTGTCCGTGGGTAGACCTTCTGGGACCGGTTTTTCTGTGAATGAAGTTCGGGCCCCCATCCCATGGGAATGTGTGAAGGCGAGATATGGGACACCCCCTTGTGCTCGAATGCGCCTTCGCTCACTCCCTTCAGGCCGTAAGCAACGCCCAGAAGGATGAGGTGCATTGGACTATAATCCCAGTTAGACTGCATGGGAGGTGTAGTGGGGTTTATTCAACGAATTGGGCACCAATTTGTCCAGCTCGCTACTTCAGCAGCGTACCTGATCGATTTGACCAGCGAGACGACTCGCAGATAATCTGCACTGTGTAGGAAATACTTCCTTCATTATATGCAATGTAATCATTGGGTCACTGAGTGTCATTCTTGTTCCCTACTTGGCCGCCACCTGGTGAGATTGAGGTGGCCTGCCGGTGCGAGACGAGACAAGACGTGTGATTGAGTCTAGTAAAAATAACAAATGCCCAATCCACCTGACAGGGACCTGTCGAATAAATATGTACTTCGTCCAGTCCAGTTGTTAGAATTTCCGCTAGGTCGTGAGCTCGGATCAACACAAAGTACTGTCAGGGAGTAGCCAAATAGACGATTTTCGGCAGCCTTTCGGCATCGTTTGATTTCAGCGCTGTAGTTCTGTAATTACATGAATAGAATTATTTCAACACTTAGAATACATAGGTGAAGCTTCAGATTTTTTGAAGCATGACAAGGCAGTCATCGGGGAGGGCGTGGAGTACCCAAATAGACGGTCTTGATATGTCGGGAAAATCGAGTTCCCAATCTCAGAAGACATCTTAAGTAGAGAGTCAGTAACTATATTAACAAGTAGCCTCTATCATTGTCAATCCTGCTCCTCCACAATCTCAGCACTCTCTAATTCTTTAGGAGACCGTACCTTGAGAGCCTTCAGCTCATCGTCTAGACGCTGCCATGACTTTGTGTGTACCTTCCAACAACGGGGCTTGGAGGGTCGCTTTGATGTTGGCACCCCTTGGGCCGCCAATGTCGCGTCAATCTCCTCCTATGCCAGAATCTCTGCAGCGGACATCTCTTTGAAAAGCTTTTTCGCTTCCTCTATCCTTTCTTGTATTTATTTCTCTCTTCCCTAACTTCCTTCCGCTTTGCTTTCTCATCAGAAAGGTTTGGCTCTTTGCTGCTTCGCACTCTCGATATTTGTGTACTGCTGTGACGCGTCTGCTGTTGAAGTCCAATGCACATTAAACCTTCTTTTGAGCATAATTATTTGGGCGATTATTCTTTGGGGGCATTGTTAGAAGTAGATAGTTTTACAAGCGTGGGTACCACACGTACCCATGGTGGACTGGGCCACTGGCCAGTTTCCGGACCCTCAGACGTTTGTCCCCAACACGTCTGAGGTATGTCTGATCTTCTAACCCACTGCGACTCGCTGCTTATGTGAATCAGTTACTTCGTTTATTAGGTAGATAACATAATAGACGTTTGTCCCCAACACGTCTGAGTTACTTCGTTTATTAGGCATGGTTGGCGGTGATTTGTATCCTGACCTCCAAGAGTTCAGAGCAGCTGTTGGCTCAAATGATACAGAGAGAATACAAGAGGTCACGAGGTTGATCACGTGGAATATCAGAGGTTTAGGCCCCGCTCAACTTGGGCCACCCCCCGGTTCAACTTTGCACTTGAGCTTGGTCACGATTGAGGGACGGCGAACCTCCCACCTTCGGTGGACAACAAGATTTCAACATAAACAATATATTATGAATTTCCTACAATTCTCTACACAAGGTTGAGCCCGTAGCGCGGACCGTCTATTTGGCTACTCCGTCTATTTGGCTACTCCCTGACAGTAATCGTGTTTGTTGCTGAGGCATTTCTATCACCATCCATCTGGTAACCAGGCACCGGAGCGCGAAACCTGAAACATCAGAATTGCCAATTTCCGACACCAGTCGGAGGCCACGGCCGATCACAGAGGAGCCGAACCCGTAATAACGGCTGCTGAGTACGAGGGCCCCCCTCGCTCTTCCCAGCTTCCCTGTCCTAAGAGCTCTCATACTCCGTCTGTCAATGTCCTCAACTCCATCGGGTTCGGTTCATCCGTTACTACCCCCTGGAAAAGCCCACCTCATTCCAGTGGAAATACTCTCTGAAATATTTCTGCTCGTACTTCTAGATCGGCCGCTGGATAAAGTGACTTTGGAGGTTGTGTGCCAGCGCTGGCATGCTATTATACTTTTAATACCAGGCATCACATCTCGACTATGGATTCGAAAGGCAACAAAGAAGGAAGTAGTTCAGGCGTTCATACAACGGAGAAAGACGCGCTTTGCGGTGATTGTTGATGTGAATGACGAGGAAGATGGGAAGGATTTCAATGCTGATGGATTTCATGCATCCTTCATCGTTGCCTGTCAGGCCGCACCCAGATGGCAATTTCTGAACATCCGTTCATTTCCACCACCCGGAGAATACAAGGTACCAGGCACTACTGTGAAACCTTTGGAAAGCCTTAGAGGCTTCATGATGGGCGAACACTGTGATCTTGGAAGCTTCCTTGAGCCGCTCATGACTGCAATCACTACAACTTCCCTTCCACGCCTCACTAAACTGGTCCTTTCTGATTCTAGAGCTGTACTCTTCCTTGTGCAACCAACGTGCCTGCACTGCTTCTTCTCTCTCACGACTCTCACAATCAAGCTGTTGAAGAAGATGGAGAGCCCTGCAGATATCCTTCCACACCTCCGGAGACTGGAATCCTTTCATGCCCAGCATCTCCACCTCCCGATTTATCCACCTGATGCCTCCCTTCCTCTTATCCAGACCCTTACCAAGCTGGTTCTGAAATCTGTTTCTGTCCAATGGATGGCAGGCAAAGTTTTCCCTGCCCTCCAGGACTGTCCTATTAGATTCCCTCACCATATTGACGCCATACGCTTCGAGCCTGTTGAGATGCCTGCTTGCGCCTCTCTTGCATATGACTCCAATGACCTTGATCCCCTTAGGCATTTTCATCACCCTCCACTTGGTGAGCTGGTGGTGAGAAGTGGGCAGTGGAATGTCAGAAGGGGGAATCCTCAGTTTGTCGCTATGTGCCCCACAGTTTTGCCAGTGCACAGAGTCTATCCGAGCTAGATCTTGGAGTGCAATGCAGTGAACAGCTGCTGGTTCTTGCCCTGCGCCAATTGCCAGCCTTGGAATGGTTGTGCCTGAGACTTGCTAGCCCCCATGCACTGAGCGAAACATTCTTTCAGGGATTTGTTGCTGCAAGGTCTAATGCAGGTAGCCCATGTGAAAAGGCTGCACTGCCAAGGCTACCGCTCTGTGCGAATTTGATAGAACTTGAAGTGCACTATAAGAGATGGCTGAGAGATCCTGAGAGAAAGGGACTCATCCCAGTCTTTAGTGACATCGTATCATCACGCCAGCCAGAGGGTTGTACCCTTTCGTTGGGGATTGGTTGGCCTGTACAGTACTGGTTCGTTCAGAGGCCTGTAGGGAGCATCTGCGACGTTGCGGATGATAACGATATATCTGCAATTGGGGTTTCAAGCCCATATGGCATAATTCCCTTAGAAACAAGATTCTCAGTAACAGAGATTCCTTTCAAGGAGGCAGAATATCTTGTCGCACGTCATCGGCTTTCCATTGGCTGTCTCTCAACTCTCCATAATCTTGTGGAGTTGAGGGTTGGGGATAAGCAAGATATATTGCCAACCGCACCACCTCCTAGTTTGCCTCTTTTTCGCACACTCAGGGTCTTTACAGCAGAAAATATCCACCCTGCATTCTTGGCTGGTCAGACCTTCCATAAGCTTGAGAGGGGCAGGATATTCTTACACGGGGAAGGTCCCAACCTGAGCCATGCAAAGGTCACACAACTGCCAGTTTGCACAAGATTGGACGTGGATGACCTCACCCTGCTTGCTACCTTCCAAATTCCATGGGTCTCCGAACTGGGTGTATTCTTCGATCATCCAGAATTCGGTATGATTTGGGAAGAGCATATTACAGTGAATGCAAACCTGTCAGGATTGACGCTCCTGCATGTGTATGGATGGCATCAACAGGCAGATCTGATTCAAGCCCTTCGATGCTTACCAGCACTGAAAAGCTTGATAGTTGTAAGCGGTTCAGACCTAGATGCAGACTTCTTTGGCGCATTTGTCCCAATGCTTCCAAATGAAACCGCTGCATTGATGGAGTCACATAATGAGGGTCGGGGATTTACAGTTCTTTGCCCTATGTTGAAGAGCTTACTCATTGAGGAGTGTGATCTCACACAGCGATTAGAATTGATACCTGTTTTCAAACAGGTTGTCACTCTGCGTGCAGTGTCTGGGTCTCCCTTGGAGAGGTTTACTTTTTTTGACTATGAGCTTGGAAGAAAGACTGAGCTCGTTGGGGGCCATGGAATTTTTGTGATGGAAACCATTGTTCTGGATGGGGATGCTGAGCCATTTAGCTTAGATATTTAGCTTGAGCGACACAGGG
>Ga0307515_10015363_pt1 | contig 14111 bp, 9 predicted proteins | sample 17_EM_MG_FD_194513 | JGI IMG/M metagenome (GOLD analysis project Ga0307515, IMG submission 194513) | Populus trichocarpa ectomycorrhiza microbial communities from riparian zone in the Pacific Northwest, United States - 17_EM | ecosystem: Host-associated > Plants > Roots > Unclassified | place...
GCAAACCCTAACTAGTTTGGGATCGAATCTTAATTAGTTTTGTTGCTGTGCTGTTGTTTTTGTTTATGAAGCAAATTTAACTTGTTTGAATATTCTCCTTGAGGGTTTGATTGGTTTCAATTTCAGGAAACTACACCAACGAGGTTGGAGATCGTAGTGATGCAGAGAACCGTGGAATATTGTTCAATGATCAAATTCCCGGCCTGCGCCAAGCAGGTATGGCCTTTCATCACTATTAACATCAGAACCTGTATGTGTATGTGTGTGTGTGTACAGGCTCATCAAAATAGGCTGACTAATTTAATTAAGCTTTGAGTAGCTAATTTTATGTTAATCGGCACAATTAATGTTTCTTTAAGAAACTTCTAGATATCTCTTTCAATGTTTGAGCTTCTAGAGTACTGGAATACAGATGAATCAGATGGAGCAAACAAGTCCCCCCCGGGGATATCTATCGATGGTGCACCCTCGAACATCTTGAATGTTGCTTCCAAAAAATTGAGGAAAAGAAAATTTGGCACGAGCAATGGTGGAAAACAGCAGGTGTTGATATTAACCATCTGTACGTATAGTTCTCAGTATTGATGTTTATTTGACCACATTTCACTATTTATGGTGCAGAAAGTGAAGATAGACAAAAAAAATAGATTTGACGAGTTTGGATGCAAGCGCATCAAGAATGAAAACACTTCCATGGAGGCTGAGAATGAATTACTGATGAGCAAATGTGCTCGGGCGATAAATGATCTCAATCGTAAAAGGCAAACTTTGGAGTACGTGAAGGACAAATTGAATGAAGAGACTGCTGTGATTGCAGAGCTTTCCATGATTCTGGTAATTAGTAGCTTCTTCTCTCTTCCTTCGTGCGCTTTTGTTTCATCAATCCACTAATATGCACCTCTTAATTAATTGTCATCAACTTGATAATTTATTTACGACAAACTGCTAGGATTTTGTTCATGGCATCAACTTATTTTTCTTATTTTATTCCGGTCAATATGGCTTGCTAGAAATGATCTTGTCTTTGTTCGAAAATAACATGTGGTGGTGAAGTATCAGGTTAAAAGGATACGTATTTTGAAACTGAACTCCGATTAACTTAATTACTTTTATACACAGACTCATATTTATAATACTAGATCAACCTAGCTCTCGTATCATTTTGATAAAAAATATATATATATATGGTGGTGAGATAAGAAACTAACAAGGAAAGAAGTATCTTTAAACTTAACACTTTAACTAACTTACTTTCACACACAAACTCAAACATATACGTAGGTATTTATAGGACTCTAATTGGTACATGCACAACTGATCATATAATGATAACTCCTAATATGTGTACCATATTAATACAAACACTAAACCAAATAACATGCATATCGTATATATTAATGCAAACACTAGAATAATTAATACTTATGTGGTTAATGCATGGATTTAATTTAAATGTATTCGTTAATCTTTTGTAAAGTATAAGTTTACTGGGCTAATTTATATATGGTCTCTGCTCCTTTGGCAAAGCACTTGAATCGGCATTTTATTTAAACGGCAATGACTTGGGAACTGAGAATGAATCCAAGATGTATAGATTAGTGTTTTGGTAAACGGTTTTCTTTGGATTGAGACTTTGTAATTATTGCAAACCATATATTCTACCAATGGAATATTTAGATATCTTCTCGAGCTGTTTTCTGTCATGATTGGTTTCTGGGTTTTTTCCTTGTCATGTTTGGTTATGTGGTTTGCTCCAAAACAGAGCAGCTTGTTTTGATGATCAAACATGGAAGCCTCTATATGTTTTCAATTATTAAAATTGATTTATTCATAAAGATAAAAGGGCTTATTATTTGAGTCCGTTTGAAAACGTACCCAAAGACATTTGTCCATAGGAAGACTAATTGTGTTAACCCAGATTAATTTACACTACGTGCTTATTTATTTTGCAGATAAATAATGGCAGTGAGTAATCCACTTCAGGTGAACATGGATTTAGTTTAGATTTGGTCTTTATAAAGTTTACAGTGCATGTCTCAAGAGAAAAATGATGTATTTTGCTTCAAGGAAAATTGCTCTAATACAACATTTTCATTTCATAACAGCGGTCTTGCAGGTGATCCGTCCAGTCATGTTTAGGTATCCAAGGACGAGGGTGTGGTTGGTTTGCTTTGCTTATTTGTGTACCATTTTCTTTAAAGTTGTGTGTAACATTTTATATGTCGACTCTATCGACCTTGTGTGTGCTTAAAGTCGTGTGTATCGACTCTATCGAACTTGTGTGTAACATTTTCTATGTCGACTATATCGAGCTTGTGTATTTTTAAAGTTGTGTGTAACATTTTCTATATATATCGAACTTGTGTGTGTTTAAAGTTGATATATGATGCAACCTCAATAATTTTGCACTGCACTTGAGTAGCATACTTGTCATATATATATTTCTTGAATTAGTGTGTGGAAATCATCAATGGGGAGGAATAATGGTAGAGCCAATTTTCTGATCTGCTTTTGGGATTTCAATTACAAGTAAGCTTCACGGAAAAGTTCGCGTTTAAGAAAGTAATAAAATATTGCTGATTATTGATTGTAAAAATCTCCCTCAGTTTTAAAGCACTCTTACTTACAAGGTCCATTAAAGAGCGGATATATAAATCAAGATAGAATTTGGGATGAAGAACAGATTGAAGGGTGCTCATGAAGGTGAATTTGGGATCATGCTCCAATATATTCTTTCCAGTAATATAGAGGTGAATTCTTGAAAGATTGAGAAAAAAATATAAAATTGATAGAAAAAATCTCTTGATTTAATCCATAATTTAATTTAAATTTAAAATTAAATCGTATAAAAATTATATCGAATGATCAATCTTAAAAGATACATGAATAAAATTTAAAAAAAAAACCTTTGTCATTCATCCATAACAATAGATGAATTTAGAATAAATATATAACTAGTTATAAATTTAAAGGAGTGTTAATTTAATCAAATTAACTCATAAGTTTGATCGAAGCACAATAAAAGAGAAAATGAGTCCTTACATGCGTGGAAGATTGGACTTGAACCATGGCACTGCAAGTTCTACCTTCAGCTCCAAATTCTGCCCATGATTCGTATTTATACCATTAATTTCCACATTTTGGGATTGAATAAGCTCGAGCTTATCCAGTCGAAAATTACCGCGTAGGTTTTCTTTGTCGTTGATATTATATATTTGTTAATCATTTACCCTTACCGAACTGTCCTGTTTTTTCCCGTGGCGCCTGATTTTTAGTGTGTGTTTGGCTGGGATGCGTGATGGTTTTTTTTAAATGTATAATTTTTTTTAAAATTATAAAATATATTTTTCAAAGTTAAAAATATATATTTTTTATGTAAATTTCATAAAAAAAATAATCAAAATCACCTCCAAATCAAACCTATCGAAACTCGCAGTGGGTCAAAGGTCAAATTTGTCCAAATAAAGATAGTGTCTGATTATCGTACGCATTCATCAAGATATTGCTTTTTTTGTTAAATCAAGCCTGAAATGGGTTTGACACGTATGCTACATCAATCCTTATCTCTAGTCCAAAGTCTAAGCCGACCATATTATTATATCATATGAATTGGTGTGTCCATGGCCATGAAATTGTTTCGCCCTCGCGCGACCTTACAAGTAGTTCGTCCGATCTTTCCGATATCGCACGTTCTCGCGCTGCTCCCGTTCGACTTCGCTGGAATGTCTCGTGTGTTCGGGATTGTGCTCCTGCTTTATTTATTTATTTATTATTTTTTATTTAAAAATATATTAAAATAATATTTTATTTTATTTTTTAAAAAATAATTTTTAATATAAACCCATCAAACACCGTATCAAATGCAATTTCAAGTTGCATCTGCCTCTGCTGGTATCTGTATGCTATATATATGCCTCTCTTTTAATTATAACTCGATTTTTAGAACATTATTTCCGGAAGCACTTTAAAGTTTATTTCTTTTCTCCTTCTTTGATTGTGTTGTGCTGTTTCCGATTGCCTCCACCAGTTCTCTGCTTTCAATTTTATGCAGGTATAAAGCCAGCTTATCTACCGATCTTCCCCTTGATTGATTCAATGTGGCCACCGGAACTAGCAACTGTAAGTTTTACTTGTACTCTTCTAATTTTTATCCAGAAAAAAAAGAGCCTGTAAATATCGTTTGTCGTTTTTTCACTGTAGTGTACCAGCCAACCGATCTGAAGTTTGCGTTTATGCTGCAAAATTAAGTTTAAATCACAATTAAAATTAACCCATTCAAATCAATCTTGTTCTTTAGGCTTTGGATCAAGAAGGATCTGGTGTTCGAGAAGTTTTTTCTTTCTAAAATGCTGCCTTTATGATTGTGAACTTTCTATATTTTTAACTCCTAATATTATAGGTAATATTTTGTGGAGAAGATCTAGAAGAAAGGATCCATTTTGAGCTTGAGTTTACAGCTCATTTTTCATTTATTACGTGCTATTTCTTTTAATTTGTTTAGATTTTTCATATTTTCCTTAGCCAACAAAATTAATTTATGTGTCTATAAATATTCTTCTGCTTGCATGTGTATAGAAAATTAGATAGATTGATGTGCTTATCACAGATGTTTTGGTTGAATGAAAGCCTTCTGACATGTTTCAGTGAGCAAACCTAAGTGCGTCTTTTGAAGGTTTTGCCCTTTTAAATCTCATCTGCAGACGTCTACCGCTAATGAAATTGGCGGTAGCTATGAAATAAACACAGTACCGTCGATGATTCAGCCACCAATAGAGCAGTACATGTCATTTCTATCAGGATGTCTTGATTCTCCTACCATACCCGATTCTAAGCAGAAAAGAAAAGCTCCTGATGATGTAAATAGGGATCAAGAGAGGAAGAAAGAGGCAGACAGAGCCTATCGGCAACGGTGCAAGGTAAGCAACATGCTCCTCTCCATGATCACTTGCCTGTTGGTATTTGGTAGAAGGAGGTTCGTGTTGTTGTTATATATTTTTATTATAGGAACTTCTCTTTGATTCTCGTGTGCTGTAATTAATTATGCAGTTTAAGAAAATCAAGAATGAGGAAAAATTGTGTGCGCTTACCGAAGAAAATAATAGATTAGACAGAGAGAACAAGCACTTAAAAAATGAAGAAGTTCGGCTGAAAGAGGTTGTGCAAACTCAAAACGAAAACATGAAACAACTTCAAGGTCACTTTTGCCAATTGAAGTCCCAGCTTGACAAGCAAAACATCGTTGTGGAGGTGCTTTCAAAGCAGCTAGTACGTCTCTCTCTTTACCTTTTGCTATATTTCAATTCAGTGATTTTCTTCATCAATCTAATAAATCGGATATTTTTCTACACTGCTTATGTTTTTAGAACCAAATTAACCTGGATTTATTCAATAGAAAGTATTTCGAATCAAATACACAGTTGTAAAAAATATCATAGCAAATATATATAAACAATCATATAATATAGTAATTTTACACAATCAAATATTCAGTCTGGCAACTCTGATGATTTTTTTTGTTTTCTTATACATTTATTTTTTATTTTTTTAGTAAAACAGAACATGCTAGGTCTATGTCAGTGTATAAAACTATGAGACTTGTTAAGGTCTTTATACTCATTATGTCTGGCACTGAATAGAGTGAATATTCTCTTTACCAATATCTTAAATCAATAATGGGTTCTATTGATTGCTTAGAATCTAAGAAGAGCAACTAAATTGAATCCAACACCCACATGGGTTCTGCACCAGACAGGATCTAAAGCAATCTGGTCCTGTTGATGGATTCTAACGGGTGCAAGACCCAAAATAGCATTGGATCATGTCAATGCTCCACAACCAAATATTATGTTGGGTCTGGTCGGTAGGTAGAACCCAACTTAAAATATTTTCATTGGGTCTAGTAGCCTAATCGGACCCAATCTCAATATGTTTTTTAGAAAAATACAAAAACATCAAAAATATTAATTTAAAATAAAGAAAACAATAAAAAAAATTCAATTTTTTTCAAAGCATTTTTAAAACGCAAAAACAAACATGTTTTAATAAGAAAATTCAACCCAAACTGAAATGAGAAAAAAAAATTATCATCATCTAACTTTTATATAATTAAAAAAAAGTCACATTAATATATTAAGATAATATTTTTATTTTTTAAAATCTATTTTTATATAATCACATCAAAATATTAATTCGAAGTAAAGAAAAAAAATTAAAATTTTCACATTTCATGGGTCTCGCTTCGCAGCTAGGGGCACAATATCAATATATTAAAATTTTAAAATTTCCTGGGTCTCGCTTCTCATCCAGACACAATCTCAATAGATTTTTTTAAAAAAATCAAAAAATAATACAAAAACATAAAAAGTATTAATTTGAAATAAAGCAAAAACTTAAAAATCATCAAACATGTTTTAATTAGAAAATTCAACCCAATCTCAATAAAAAAAAATTATCATCACGTAATTTTTGTACAATAAAAAAAGGTCACATTAATTTATCTCATCTTTACGGTATAAAAAAAATTAATAAAAGAAAAGAAAAAAACATTTTAAGAGGAAGTACTAAAACATTATTTAATGGATGAGAACGGTAGAATTCTTAATAACGATTCGTACATTAACAACGTTTTGAATCCATTCAAATTGAATTGGTATTTTTTCTGTCATAATTATCATCATAATTAATGTGAAGAAACATTAATTAACCTGGGATAGTTTATTTTTTCTATATTGGATGACTATTTAAAAAAGCTTTTTCCCCTGTTAGGTACTAAAGGCTTTCTTTTTCCAGTGGTAGTAGCTCTCCGCTGTGATTCTCATCCTCTTCTTTTGTTTAGAAGCTTGCTTACAGTCATCAAGTGGTATCGCTTGCTTGCTTGCTTACAGAATACTAAGATTGGCCAAGGGTCCTGGTAGAGGGAGGGCCCAACGTTGTTGGGTCATGGTAGGAGGGAGGCCCCAACACTATTGGGTCTCGATGGGAAGGAGGCCCAAACGTTGTTGGGTTCTAGTGAAGCAGAGCCCAACGCTATTTGCACTTTTGGAAGTGTTTTGGGCCTGGTTTGTCAACCAGACCCAGCAACATTGGGTTCGGCTACCGAAGTTAGACTTAGCGCCCTGGGGCAGAGAAGGCCACGCCCCAGTTGCAATTCTTGACTCAACACACAGTAAAGGAATGCCCCCCGGGATGCTACAATGTCGTCCACAATGCAAATACTCTATGGCCATAGTGTCGTCTACATGGTAGTGTGTATGTGTCCACAATGTTTCTATAGTGTTTTTTCCATACGTTTTAATATGTAGTAAATTAACTATGCAAGTCCACGATTAATTGTTTCTTGGTCCATAGTGCATACATGCACAATAAGTCCATAGTGAATTGTCTCTCAGTCCACGGTGCATTCATGTACAATAAAAAACCCACGCGTTTTAGAGTTATATTAATGTTTTCTGTGTGTAAATAGGCATAGAGGCATGTGTGTTTGGTACTGTGATACATGATACTTTCCAAAAGTGTTTTTCAATTTAAAATACATCAAAATAATATTTTCAAAATAAAATACATTAGTACATCAAAATCATCTAAAAACACCAAAAAATACATCAATTTGATATCTTTTCAGGTAAAAAATATTTTGAAAAACACTTTAAAAAACAATTTGTAACGCAAAAACAAACACCAAAACCATATAAATTATATAGCATTTATTTAACCACAAATATATGACATCACAATTAATAAAAATATAGTTTCTCTATCATTAATCATTATAGCAATGATTGTCCGTACATGTATTCTTAAATTCAAGGATAAGAGCTTGGTAATAAATTTATGATTATATTATTTGTTTGGTTATTTAAAATATGCATACCTTTATTGTTTTTTGTTTTACAGGCTATGTGCAAGGATATAGATCGACAACGTGAAATTGAACGACTGAAATGTGAAAATGATCTGCTGACTAAGAGCATCAACAATCGGGACAGCTTGAACATAATACAACTCGAGGCAAAAAATACAAAATTGGAACAAGAAAAAAGGTCACTCCAGATGATAATTGATGCTTTGTGTACGAAGATAAATAAGGACAGCGAGCATGAACTGAAAGAAGCGTGCTAAGGTTATATTAATGATGGCTGTGAATGCTGGAAATTGTAAGGTTCAAAACTTTTATTTTCAAGAACATGTTTTTTACCATGATTTTTGTAATATACCTTTGTTTATTTTCTTTATATTTGTGTACTCTTAATTATTTTGATTTTTTTTAAGAAGCTAAGTACTTAATACCAGGCAAAGAGATATGGTTGGTTCTAGGCAAACAAAACCTCCAACAATACACTATCCTAATACCACCAAAGTATTACATATTCAAATTTCATTATTAATTATAATAAATAATAGTTTTTACAAGGATATTGCTACCCTTATTTTTAAAACACATCAAAATTATATTCTTACCACTCTGTACACACGCACACATGTTATTAGATCCATTAATCCACATCAAATAGATAAATATTAGAATAAGTAATATATAAAGTTGAATGTTAAAACCATGAATCCCATTTAACAATAAAGTTGAGTATTTTATTTTTCTTTGTTATCCTCCCCCGGACAACGTACTTGTTCATCCCCTCTCGTTATGTTCTATGAGTGGGTGAGATGTGTACTTCCTTTTGCATTAAATAAGTGCTTTTTAAGTTTTTTATTTTTTTCAAATTATTTTTTTTATGATGTCAAAAATAAATTTAAAAAAATATAAAAAATATTATTTTAATATATTTTTAAATAAAAAAACATTTTAAAATTTAAATAACCAATACCGCTAATATAATATTAATTTTAGGTTAAGTTTTACGCTACGCAACTTTCTCAAAACAGGGGGAAATTAAGCAACTAGAAAATCAGCTCATTGTATTTTTGGCTCCTAGGACCTAGACTAGAGACAATTAACGCACGTGAGCTGTTCGCCTTCAGTTAGCAATACCACAGGCTAACTGTCCATGGTTTTCTGCGACCCACTTTTCGATCCTTGGAAATCTTGTCATGCAGCTCCTCAGTTTTTGGTTCATTTACGCTTGATACCCCTACTCAATTATAGCTGCTACTCTAGTTTTCTTTTTTCCTTTTCTTTTCAGTCCCACCCTCCTGTATTAAAGGGTACGAGTGATATAATTAGAGCAAAAGAGATGCGGCGAAATGGGAAAAAGGGAAAGGGGACCAAAACAAAATAATACCTAACATCAAGGGACGTGACACAAGAAGAAAAAAATAAAAGAAAAACCTTTCACAGCAGAATCATATTTTCTTAAATACGTTAGTGTGAACTACAAAGACGACTCTGTCCTCCCCCCCTTTCTCTCTCTCAGAGAACTCAACTGTCTTGCCATTGATAAATATAAGCACTTGCACATATATGGAAAAGAGAGAGGGTTCAGGTGGGTGTGTTCCGAGACCTGTTTGTTTCTTGTAAGAGCAGGGAGTCCAGTTTGGAGCTCAAGATTATAGTACAACTTGAAAGTTTTTTTTTAAAAAAAAAACCATTGGTGATTTGATTTGCAAGAAGCAAAACTCAGATTCCTTTTCATTTCGGCTTCTGGGTATGTCTACTTTCCCTTCTTGCTTAATGGGTTTTCTTTTTTCAATATTTTTTTGGCTACTGCTTCACATGTCTATACAACTTGACTTCCTCTTCTTTTATATATATAAAGAAAAGAGGAATCCATTTCCTTGATATATTACTTCTTTTTATCTGTCAAATGCATGATCTTGCTAATACAATGTTTAAATTAAAGAAAATTAAGGAAACGGGTTAGATTTGACAGTGGGTCATGTACATTTGCTAAGCACGATACATCTGGGGTGATATTGAATTGGATTTGGCTAGTGATTCCTCTCTCTATGTCTCTTGCTTTTGTGTGATGCAATGACTTGCTTAGTTGATGAGTTCTTTGCGCCGGATGTAGTTTTTTTTATTCCCGCTATGAGCATGTGTTAATGTGTTTCACAATCTTAGAGACTATTAAGGAACCCATTTTATGCCTATCTAATTCAACCTGGTGATAGACTTCACAAAAAAGGAAGAAGAAAATAATGATTAAAGCGTTGATCTTAGATTTGCTCAGTTGTCATGGTGAGTGAGAGTTTATTTAGTCAGTTCATAGAGCAACATTTTTCTGACTTTTGGACAAGCTCCTCAAATTTTGGCTGGACATGCATAACACGAGGAGTTTTTTCATAAAAAAACGGTGGAAGAAAGATTCTGGTTTCTGGGATTTTTGTCTTAATTTTGGACATTCATCCGGAAACTGAGGGTCTACGAAATGTGCATTAGAAATGCAGTTTCATTAAGGTGTTTTGGTATGGAAAGTTTATGTTGTTCTTCTAGAGTTTCTGGGCTTGGATAGAATATGTTGGTTTATAATTGAATATAGCTTTGTGGTCTTGCAACAATACAAAGTGAAGAAGAATTTGTTTTCCATGGTTTCTGGAGAAAAATCAATATAAATAGTTGGGGAAAAATTGAATATGCATGTTGATTTGAATGCAGGACAAAAAAAAAATGTCAAGAAGTTTCTTATAACAATTGCAATTTTAGAGCTCCTTGAGAGAGGAATATAGAATGGATGTTCCTTGGTCAAATTCAATAATCATACAATTGACCGTGTGCTTGAGGTTTCATCGATTGATATTAGTGAAAAATAGTTTGTCAACTTAATCTAGAAAACAAGAAATTAAGAAGATCTAATTGAAGAAGTTGCACCAAGGAGATTCTCCTCCTGCTCAATCAGTAAGAATGAAAAGCCTTTATAATCTGTACCCGCCTCCTTGTAGGCTGCCTAGGAGTCTTCTTGATGCTTATGCATGGGACCATTTTGTGTCTGTCTTGGATCAATTGATTGGCAGTAGTTGGTGCTTATCTATCAATGAACCATTCAGCCATGGTATGGACCCTTTTCCTCAATTTTACTATGCCTGCAGTATGAAGGACAGAATGTCACCTACAACCACTATTATGTGGGAAGTTGCTGCAAGCTGTTTTAGTTTTAGAATTATCTGTTGCTCTTGATATGCTCCTAGTTTGTAGGCTCAGAAAGTAGTTTCAGTAAGTCTTTTTCTTACAGGCCAGTTTAAGTAGGGAGTCCTGTACTCTAGTGGCTTAATTCAGTAGGAAATATTTAGCGTTACCACTACAAAATGTAGCCTTTATCATCAAATAAAGGCAGCTGAATATTGGTATTAGGTTAGTGTATTGTTGGGGTCTTTGTTTCCCTAGAACGAACCATCTCTCCTCACTCTTTTCATGTCAAATTAGCGTTTCTTCCAATTGCAAAAATTAGGTCACCCAACCTATTTGGCAACACCCCCATACTTCCCACTAACCCATAAATTTTGCTAGGGGCCTCTTTAAAATAATGGCTCAAATTTCAAGCTTTCCTTTCAAACCTCATTGTAATGGTACCCAATAGGTTAGTGTTTGCTCACATATTATTCACTTTATAGGTGGAATTACTAAATCTAAGCTATTTAGCTTCCAGACCTCACCTCTTCTGGATTCTACTTGTATTAATAGGCATGCCTCTTTTCTTTGCTTGATCAAACCTTATCAAATTAGTTATTGGCTTCCTCCATGCTAGTATTCGTTTTGTCAAGTAACTCTTGGATAAATGTCATAATGAAGCAAACAGCCTACATCCATATTACATGCTCTGCTCGTGTTTTCTTAAATTTCAATTGATCTATGTCAACTTCTTGAGATTGCGGACTTCAAATGCAATTTAAATCATAGCGGACATGTATGGCTCTATACTCTGTTAGCTGTGAACTGTCCATTAGAAATAGCTGAAGTGCTTGATTGGAATTTGCCTTTTTAACATGCCTAATGTTCAAACAACTAGTTTTCGAAAATATTTATTTTGATAAAATGATGTTCACTAAATGTTTTATTATCAATGGAGAATCAACTTGCTGTGTTCTTTATGTATTTACTACTATGCTGATGGCATTTATTCAATTATGATTATTTGTTGAAGTTAGCATCACATAACCTATTCTTGTCAATTATGCAGATCCAGGAGTCGTGTGATCTATTGAAGGAACTGCTTGATCTGGGACGCCATCCATTGCCTTTAGGATACTATTTATATTAATGAGAAAATTGAATTTCCCCCATTAGGAACTTTGATATTTTTCATTTTTCTGAAGCCCCCTTTGCAATGTCTCTGCTGTCAAAATTACGCTGCATCACTGTGGATGTCACTGGTACACTCATAGCTTACAAAGGTGAGCTTGGTGACTACTATTGTATGGCAGCAAAATCCGTTGGCCTGCCATGCCCTGACTACAAACGTATGCATGAGGGCTTCAAACTTGCATACACAGAAATGGCCAAAAAGTACCCATGTTTTGGGCATGCTGCAAAATTGCCTACTATTGTCTGGTGGAAAACATGTGTGAGAAATTCTTTCATCAAGGTATGCATTTAGGGATTCTTTGTTTGTAAGCTGTATCTCTCTTAACGAGCTCTTCTGAATTGTAGAACCTCAGATGCTGTAAAGGCAGTACTGTTATTTAATGTTAACATGCTGGATGTGCTCGCATGATGAAAGTGGCCTCTTCATTGCATCTGGTATTCAATGACATTGCAATATTGAAAAATAGAGGGCCAAATCACTATGCAAGTGGGTTAACCTTGTTCATATAATAGTACAACGAGGGATTAAAAGTACCACACGGAACCTAATGTACAAAAAAATCTGGCATTCCACATGGAACCTTATTAGTGGGCCATTTTGGAAAGTATTGTTAACTATAAATGCAGGTGATAGAGTCATGATACGTGCAGTTTTTTCCTAATCTTATAGTCTAGCTATTTATATATGTGCATGCATGGACAGATGCGTATCTTTTCTTTTCTTTTCTTTTTTTCTGGCAGGCTGGATATGATTATGATGAAGAGACATTTGAGAAGATCTTTAGGCGTATATATGCATCCTTTGGTTCATCTGCACCTTATAGTGTTTTTCCAGACTCCCAACCTTTCCTTCGATGGGCTCGTGGAGAGGGTCTTCTTGTTGGGCTTGTTAGTAATGCTGAATACCGTTATCAGGATGTGATTCTTCCAGCCTTGGGTTTGGAGCAGGTAAACAGAATGCTATCTTCGCAACAAAAGAAAAAGAAAAGGATAGCTATGGTATTAATTTGTTATTACAGTCCAACTATAGTTAACTTTAGACTTCATCCGGTTTCATGGTGTTTTCTTAATTGCACCAAAGATCACTGTGAAAGCTATAGCATGCATGCATGTGTGTGTTCATCCTTTGTATTACCAAAACCTACTCATGCTTTTACGCATTGTCCATGCTGAGCTCAAGAAATCTAATGTGAATATAATTTTGGAAAATCAGGGATCCGAGTGGGACTTTGGTGTATTCTCCGGTCTAGAAGGGGTGGAGAAACCAGACCCGAGGATTTATAAGATTGCCCTTGAGAGGGCTGGAAAAATTGCACCAATTGCACCAGAAGTAACTCTGCACATCGGGGATAGCATGCGCAAGGACTACTTGCCAGCAAAGAGTGTGGGGATGCAAGCATTGCTGCTGGATAGGTTTAAGACACCTGATGCGGTGGAGTGGAAAAAATCTGGTGCAGCTGTGCTTCCTGACTTGGCCGCCGTACAGGAATTTCTTACTTCAGGGAATAAGTTAACCTGTTAAGAACAGATTTCTCTCCCCAGGCAGCTGTTATATGTCTAATTTCCTCCCATCATCCATGAAAAAGCTTTTGAAACTATTATAAAAGACGAATTATAGGCAAATTTATGATGAGTCCTATGGTTGTTTGCATACCTGTGTCTTTATGTTTTCTTTCCAGTAGCTACGGACAAGCTTCTCTTTACCTACTATGTGTTTTATAGGAGACGAATTGAGGGCATGATCATTTAGGTACAGGTTTAAACATTTAGCGAGAGGAGCTGTAAGCTACTGTTACTCGCAACAGTATAGCCAGGCTAGATAATAAATATACTATGGATGGGTTGAGTTCCTTTATCAAACTCATTACTCTTAGATGGCCTTCATGCGATCCATTCATCTTTCCTTCAGATTCCCAGC
>Ga0307515_10015365_pt1 | contig 14111 bp, 5 predicted proteins | sample 17_EM_MG_FD_194513 | JGI IMG/M metagenome (GOLD analysis project Ga0307515, IMG submission 194513) | Populus trichocarpa ectomycorrhiza microbial communities from riparian zone in the Pacific Northwest, United States - 17_EM | ecosystem: Host-associated > Plants > Roots > Unclassified | place...
GCTTGCTAAAGCGGTTAACCAGGATTATAACCATATCATATCCGTCACGGTCTGGAGGTAGCTTATAAAAGTCTATAGAGATATATTACCAGGGGCGGTTGGGTATTAGAAGGGGTTTTAATAGTCCTAGGGTTTTATCTTGCGGAATTATAGACCTGCGGCAGTTATTGCAGTTCCGTACATAACGGTTAATATTTATAACTATTCCGGGCCAGTAGTAGCGGTTGCTAATAATCCTATAGGTCTTATTCTTTCTAGGGTGGGCCGTAGAGACCTAGGTATGTGCTTTAGCAATAAGCCGAGTCCGTAAGTTCTGTTCCTTTACCACTACTAGCCGTTCCTAATACTTAAGTAATCCATTTTTAAGGGACTATGGGCTGGTAACGTTCTTTGCCTTTTTACGGTACTCCTGTAGAGAAGGGGCCGTACGGTTTGTCTGCAGTAATTTATTAATTAAGTTAAGTCCTAAAGGGTTAATAGGATATATCTTGGCGCCTAAGGGGTTTATACTTAGTTCTGCCTATATCCGGGGGTTAAGGTGCTCTAGTCGTAGTAGCGTCTAGGTCTGTAATGAGATCTTCGCAGCTATATGGTTACCTAGGTCTTGTTTGCGCCTAGTAAGAGCATCCGCACGGTTCGTAGCGCCTGGTCTATATATAATTAAGAAGTTAAACTAAGATAGGACATCCGCCTAGCGTGCCTGCTGGGCCGTAAGGGCCTTAGTTATTATAAAGTATTCTAGGGCCTTGTGATCTAACACTACTTTAATGGGTTTAGGGGTCCCCTCTAGCTATGCACGCTAGTGCTGAAAGCTAGAGATAATAGCCAGCATTTCTTTATCATGGATGTGGTAGTTTAGTTTAGCATCTATTATAGTCTTTGAATAGTATACAACAGGGTGCCATTCTCCGTCTAGTTGCTTCTAGGAAAAAACACTGGCTATCGCGCCGTCTAAGGCATCAGTTTCTAGCATTGAGGGCCGTTCTAGGTTAAAGTGGGCAAGTAGGGGGGCCGATACTAGCCGTTTTTTAAGCTTATTAAAGGCCTGCATACACATGGCGTTAAAGTGAAAGGGCTGGTCTTTCCTAGTAAGGTGGTTAAGAGGCCGGGCAATTCTGCTATAGTTCTTAATAAAGCGTCGGTAGAAGTTATAGAAACCTAAAAACGATTACACCCCCTTTATGGTCCGTGGGGGCGTCCACTAATTAATTGCGGTCGTTTTCTCTGGGTTGGCCTCAATTCCGTCTGTACTGATAATAAAACCTAGGTACTTTATACGCTTAACACTAAATTTTAACTTCTTAATATCAGCCTAAAGGCTAGCTTCACGGAGCCGTTGTAGGACTTTATAGACGTGCTCCTTGCGTTTTAGTTTGTTCTCCGAGTAGATTATAATATTATCTAGATAGGCCGTATAGAAGTTGTTAAGGTAGTTAAAGAGTATATTATTTATATACCGCTGGTACGTAGCTAGTCCGTTGGTTAGTCCAAAAGGAAGTACCTTATATTTGTACGTCCCGTAATGGGTCCGGAATATAGTAAGATCCTTAAACCTGGGGTCTATTCTAATTTGGTAAAAGGCCTAGCGGATATCGAGCTTTGTAAAAACCTTAGCTTTACTTATTTGGGTAAGAGTCTCATTAAGTAAGGGCAGCGGGTAGCGGTCCTTGCGGGTTATATTATTTAGCTTACGGTAGTTAATGTAGAAGCGCAGTCCTCTATTTGGCTTTTTAATAAAGAGAATAGGTAAGTTAAAAGGGGCTTAGCTAGGCTCGATAAAGCCCTTATTTAGGTTGTCGATAAGGTACTACTTTATAGCCTATAATTCGGTAATAGACTGTGGGTAGAGAGGGCTAAAGCTAAGGGTGCTTCCCTTATCTTACTTAATCTCGATCTTGTAGTCATACGGTCAGTAGGGTGGAAGTATATCAGACGCTGCCTTAGAGAATACGTCCTTGAATTTCCGGTATTAATTGGGCAGTTTTTACTCCACTAGTTCTTTATCCGTAAGCCCGCTTTCCTATCCGCTAAGCTCGCTTTCCTTTTCCTTAATTATTTGGTTAATTTTGTATAGGCTAGTCGTAAAGGCAACAGTATTAGGCTAAACCAGGTTCCAGTAGAATCCTACAGCGTTAATGCAGCAGATATCAACTGGTAGGAGGTCTATAGGTTTCTTTGGCGTCCGTTAGGCCATGGTTTGCGGTATAGGGTTTATGGTCTTCCTTAGCTTACGTTCTATTTTCCGTAAGTTGTTCTTCCTATCTATTAGTTTAGTATAGCGTCCGATATCCCTAACTTTCCTTTATAGCTTCGTAGGGTTCTCTATAGGGAACTTAGCTAGGTCACTACTAACTTCCTAGGTCTCTAATGCGGGTGGCGTGATATAGGTAGTCTGAGGGCGGCGTAGTATACGGATCCGTTACGGGTTAAGCTATATGTCCTTCTTAAAGGCCTGGTCTTTGCGCATAGCATCGGCCTAGTAAATAGTATTAATCTAGGGCCGTACGAGGTTTTCTATTATAATGCTGATTTCTTTTATAAAGGAAGGGGTTAGGGGTAGAGTTTCGGGCTAGATAAGCCATCTACTCCGTACTTCAAGCTGTAAGCCTAAATAGGCTAGCCATTTTCTTCCTAAGATTATATTGTGGCTTCCTAAGTCCGTAATAAGAAAGGGGATGTTATACTACCTTCGTCCGTCAACGCGGAGGTGGGTCCGCAAGATAGTTATAATAGGTGGCCTTATCCGTCCGTTATAACCGCGAATAGGGATTAGTTTAGGTAGTTCTTTAAGGGGTACATTTAAAAAGTCAGCCAGTTTTACAGCGCATTTTGTGTTAATTAAGGTAAAGGCATTTACTTCTAAGTTAGCTAAAGCAGAGGTTAAAACTTAATATCTATTGCGAAATAAAGTACAAGGGATAGTGCAGCTTCTTCTACTAACTAGCTGGCCTAGATTAATATGTGACATATTAATCCCTTTTAACCCTAGAGAGGAGTCTTCCTCTAGGGTTCCTCTTTTTCCGGCTCCATACTATCCTCCTAAATTAATAGGACCTCGTTTGTTCTTACCTTTATTGGGCAGTTCCTTGCAGGGTAGCCTATTTAACCGCATAAAAAGTAAGCTCCTTAATTACTAAGGGCCTGTATACGGGGGTCGCTGTATATAGGCCGGGTGTACACCGGGCCCGCAGCAGGGGTAGCTGCGCGGCCAGCTGTTGGGTTGGCTGTAGGAGTTGCTAATTGTGCCAGGGCACTACGGGCCGTACTTGTAGTACTTGCGGCCTGGTTTACAAGGTTTCTAGTTTTTAGCCAGTTAGCGCGTGCCTTAATTTAACAAAGGCCTTGGTCAATAGCTAGGCAATGGTCCGTAAGTTCCTTTAACGTCTGTGCCGTAGTATAAGCTAGTAATACGACCTGCTGTAGGTCCAGGGTAAGCTTGTTGAAGAGGTCTAGTAGTAGGTTTTTCTAGGGGATCTAGGCCTGTCCTGCTAGGTATAGAAAGCGGGTTTAGAAGGCCGAAAAGGTCTCTGTTGTTTTTATATTTAGGCTTTTATAGCTAAGGCGGGCGTTCTATACTTTAAAAGGGTCTTTATAAATAGAAGATAAGTGTTTAATTATTTCTTCTTTAGAGATAAAGGGGTCTGCTAAGTCTTCAGTGTATCGCGGGCGTAAATGCGTCTGGGCGTCTCCGCTAGTACGGCCGAAGACGTAGGCTATTCTGGCTCGGGCGTTAGGGAAGTGGTCTGTATTAACTTTAAGCTTGTCCCGTAATTAAAGCTTTTAATTGTTAAATATAGGGTCGGTTCCGTTTATAAGTAGTGGGGGGTCCGTGACCTTTGCTGACCGCTTCGGTGCTATATAGGCCTCGGTGGATCCACTAAGGCGCTGGGATAGGGCCTAAAGGACTATAGTAAGTCTTTGGTTGTTTAATAATGACTTATTATTAGATATAGGGGTATCTCTAGCTTTGAGCAGCTCTTGCAATCGTTCAATTTCGGCATTAGCAGCCGCAAGCTCCGCCTAGGGGGTTAAAACGTTAATTGTTTCTTTATCTAAAGTATTTAAGGGTCCTGCAGCTGCTTTACCCGCTGCTGTGGTTTGTGGCATGGTGGTAGGGGTGTTAAGTAATTCTGGGTAATTTCTTTAGGGGTTCTGGTCTGTGCGTGTCTTATGGGTCCTTTCCTTGGGGTTCTGTTCTTTTCTTTTGGGTCCTGTCTTTGTGGTCCTGGTGGTGTCCTTGGGGTCCTATTCTGTGTTCTCGTAGATATATTTAAGTTCCTTCTTAGGAAGAAAGAGTAGAGTAAGCTTTAGATAATGTTAGCGACTCAGTCAATCAAGATATAAGCACGGCAAAAGGGTCGCGCAAGCCTGTACAATTGGATTGTCTATAAACGAGAATCTAAAGCTAAAGAAAGGAAAGGAGAAGAAGGGGAGCGCCGCTCGAAGCTATATACGATCTTCGCGTCACGTGACCGCAATATGCGGCAATCTGTGGCAACTTGCCGGTGCGTAGTTCTGCCAGTGCCGTAACAATCTATAACGCTAACTATAACTACGAGCGACGTACGCGCTAGGCTATTAAAGGTTTTATAAAAGAAAAAATAGTCGCCTAACTAGTATATCGCCACCTGGGCGCCAAAGATAAAGGTCCTCTACTATAGGACGAATTTAAAACTATAGTCTAAGACTAGATTAAGAACCCTACAGTAAGACGCTTTAAAAATACTACTATATACTATATAACTATAATAAAGGAGAACTAAAAGTTTAATACCTTTTTAGCCCTTATACGTAGCTTAGAGGACCTCTTCTTATATACCCCTTTTGTCGACCCTAATTAATAGATAGACTTTTAGTTCTTATACCTCCCAACCTACCTATAAGTAGAGCTCTTCCGCCAGAACTTTACTACATGGGTAAGAACTACTAAGGACCTCTTTACAGAAATCCGCCGTATAAAGTAACTGCTTAACACTATAAAGCTTACAGAAGATCGCGTAGTTAGCAGTAGTAAATCCTTGTGTTTAAAGCGCGGTTATACCTTAAGCTCCGTAGAATTAGGTTTAGAGGATAAAACCTTAAAAAGGCGACGCTTTCCTAATTAAACTCCGGGAGAGACTACTTAATAGCCAGATAGCTTAGAGGACCCCCTAAATACTAGCGCTATAAATATAAGTTACTAGATAAACGTAGGTAGCTACTATAAGGAGGACTAGGATACCGCATACCCTAAACGCATATCGTGCGTAGGTATATTACAACCTAACGTTAAAGAATAGGACTAGGATACCATATACCCTAAACGTACGTCATGCGTAGGACATCGCGACCTGACGTCAGATTCGGATACCGCATACCCCTAAACGCATATCGTGCGTAGGCACATCGCGACCCGATATTAGATGGGAAGAAGATAAGGATACCGCATACCCTAAACGCACATCGTGCGCAGGACATCGCGACCCGACGTCAGAACAGGACTAGGATAACGTATACCCTAAACGCATATTATGCGCAGGACATTGCGACCTAACATTAGATTCGGATACCGCATACCCCTTAACGCATACCTTACGCAGGCGCATCGCGACCCGACGCTAGATGGGGAGAAAAGGAACGCATTGTGGTACATGTTGTGATAGATACGCCCTAGGGTAAAGTCCGCCTACGTGCTTAATACGACAATGGGTGCCAAATTAACCCTTAATACTATATAAAAGTTGCGGGTTATAGACCTTATAGGCGGTCCTAGTACTACTACACTAATAACCTAGCGCTAGTGAACCAGAGTGTCCTACTATTCTTATTAAGACTTCGACTAACCTAATAGCGCTAGACCCTTGGCCCAGGCGACGGTCCCCTATAATAACCCTATAAGTTACCTTACTGGTACTAGCTTTATGCAGAGCCTTATACTATAGTAAGTAGTAATAGTAGCTACCTTAGCCGAAACGGCTTATAAAATACCCTTAAGTTATTAGTCTATCTATAGAGTATAAGGGACGCCTTTATACGCTCTATACGCAACTACTTAGGGGTAAGTTCTTACTAGTAATACTTAAGGACCCCTAAGGCATAATAAGGTCTGGCCTTATTAAGGACCTCCGTAAATACCTAGGTACTACAATACCTGCTAACGCTTAAATCGCGTCACTATACACCTTATAGTAAGCTGCAGCCCCTAAGGCCCCTATATAAGCCTAGCGGTATTACTTACTTAACTATTACAGATCTCCCTAAGGCTAAGACACCTCCTTATCCTTATAGACCGTTTTATAAAACTAGTATACTACTATTTAGCCTTACAGCTAAAGCGTAAGCGAAAGGCAAGCGCTACTGCTAAGATATAGCCTATACTAAAGAAAGGTAGAGGATATCCTAAGGGATTGAGGAACTAACGCTTATAGTAAGAGTTAGGTATATATACGGGGTAAAGCTTAATTTATTAATATCCTATATAAGCCACACTCTAATGCAACCCGGTAACTCCCTAGCGACTTACTAGCGACTTATAGGTAGGGCTATAGCGTATAACGGTAACGAAGCTTAATTTGTTAATATACTGTATATACTATAACCCTCTAAAAAGTACTCTCCCTAGACCTAGTCCGTTACTCTATACTACCTTTACAGACTGTTTATATATTAGGTAATAGGTAATAGGCCCGTTTATAACTGGGGTTCTCTAACTAAGGTCTTCGACCCACTAGTGACCTGCTAGTAGTAGCCTATACTAACGACTTATATTAGATGGGTCCGTCCGTAACTAGGGTCCTTTAACTAGGGTCTTTAACCTACTAGTAACCTGCTAGTAGTAACCTATACTAACAACTTATATTATTCCACGTATATACTATATAGATAACGCGTAAGGCTAAAGCATAGGTTAGCGGCGGGTTTAACGGGTATATAGCCTTACCGTCCTAAACTGGCTGCATATAAGTAACCTATAACCTACCCGCGAAGTATATATAGTGCTACGCCTATATAGCGCAAGACTAAAGTAAGGGTTAATGGTGGGTTTAATGGGTATATAGCCTTACTATCCTAAATCTGGCTGTATATAAGTAACCTGCGACTTACCTATAAGGTACTAGCGACCTACCTATATAAGCGAGCTTTTGAAATATTTCTTATCTACTAAATTTAGGCAACAGTATTAAGCTACTGGCTCTACCTGTTAAATAGACTAATTAGGATTTTCTATACCGGGTATACAAAATCGCTATTGGCTTGGAAATGCGGGGAAGTCTTAGCAAGCCAAATCTAACTAATTAGACAACTTTAACCGGCGGTTAAAGTTCTTTAACATCTTCGCGCCGCGTATGTGTACCACCTGTCTCTCTATACGCAAAATTAGGACGCTCTTTCCCTTCTAATTTTTTCCTTATTAAGGTTTTTATAGGGTTTTATTAAGGCCTAATTATATAAAGGATCGGGGACGACCCTTTTTAAAGGGGGGGCATTATTAGGTAAAACCTAAGTATATAGTTATATAGCTACGAGGCACAGGCGACTTGTATGCGACTCGCCTATAAAGCATATACTCTACACGTGCCTAGGGAAACCCCTTCCTTACCTCGCACCTCGGACTCCTCCTTCTCCCTTAAGGATTCGTCTACTGTACAATATACCCTATTGTTCTATTATTGGACTCCCTATTTACATCCTTACCTCATACTAGTAGTCTACTATTTAATTATCGCCTAAGATTGCTAAAGGGACACTATATATAAGCACTGCTTTTCGTATAGACTTATAAACATCAAATTTAGAATCTATAATAGTTATTTATATATTCTACTTATTTTGGTCTATATTGATTAATTCGTTATAGAGAAAATAGGTTAATAAGTCGGTGGTTTAATTTTAGTTAGGTAGCTAAGTTTAAGGGCTAACTAAGTTCTAGGGGTCCGAGCTTATAAAGTATTGTAACGGCTTATATAAATACCTCTAAACTAAAACTTATAGACTGCTATCTAATAAAGATATTAAGCTAAGGAAGAGGAAAGGGGGTTATTAGAGCTAGTGTAAACAAATAAATAGCGCGAGCTACTAAGGCGCTAGTAGTAAGCAAGCTAATAATACGCGAGCCAATAGTAAGAAATAGTACTAGATAGTATATAATAATATAATAGGTAGCAGAATATAGCAGAAATTAGTATATAATACGCCCTAATACCATTATAAGTATAGGGTATTTATTAATATAGTGTTAAAACTATTAAGAGTATAATAGATTTAAAAAAGGGTATATATATAAATTTATATTGTATTAGTAAAGTAAAATCTAAAATTTAAGCTTTTTAGCTTTATATAAAGCCTAATTTTAATATAAAAAGTAAACTATTTTATATTACTACGTTACTTTACTCTATTAAAACTAATTTGCTTCTATTTTATTTACCTATTTACTATAAACCTATTAACTATAAACCGTTTACAACCTATTAGCTATACACTAATTTAAACCTTAGCTTTTAAAATATGTAAGAGGCGTAAAAGCAGCCTGGTTTCGGTTGCCCACACTATAACTTTCCCTATAACGTATTTTACAAGCAAAGTATCAACACAAGCAAGTTATCGAAACCAATTCCTTACCAAAATCTATAAAATCCACAACGAAATATCTTAACAACAACTAGATAAAACTCTCTGAAATTTTAAAATTAAACTTTTACATATAATTTAAAGCCTATATTAAATTTTTAAATAAATAAATCTACTAGTTATTAAGATATAATATTTTATTTATATTTAAAGACTAAACTTAATATCTTAATAATTATTAGGTTTTATCCTATAAAAATGTAATAATTACTTTTTCTAATTAATGTTTATAATCTATTAAAAATTTTAAGTTTTTTATTTAGTCGTTATTAAGATATTTCATTATGGATTTTATAGATTTTAGTAAGGAATTAGTTTCGATAACTCGCTTATATTAATACTTCGCTTATAAAATATGTTAGGTATAAGCGTTATAGAAAACTAGGAGCAGATAAGTCCTAGGCATTACGCCGGCAATACCCTAAATAATAATTAGTTTACTCCTAAAGCGGTATAAGCGTGTAGGGGTTTAACCTAACCTAAAGGGAACTGTAAAAATTATAGTAAGCTAGGATATTAGTGGCGATAGTGCCTAGAGCAGTAATAGTAATAGTAGCCGCCTCTAAATAGCGTAAGCGCCATCTCTACGCTGGGAAAAGGTAGGCGCCCTTAAAGCCCTTTATACCTATAGGGTGTAAACTACTACTAGATTATAAGGAAGCTATTACTATCTTAAAAAAAGTCCTATTTAAGTAGACCTAGAAGGAGACTTTAGTAATATTTAATCTTGGCGCTAAAGTAAATCTAATTAATTAGTAATTTATAATAGAGTGTAATTTTAAAATACTAGACGTAAAATTGCCTACCTACTCCTAGTTAAATAAAACTTAGACATATTACTATAAGGCCTATAAGGTATTATTAAGAATAAAAGATAGTTAGGGTAGGATTAGGAAAGTAACCCTTATCTACTATAGAATAGTTAACGCATCCCCTACTGTTACCCTAGGTATACTAGGGTTAAAAAAGGCCCGACTTCTTATTAACTATAAGGTAAAGGTATAGTAATAAAAGCTAGATAGCTTATCCCTGTTGCTATAAACCTCTAAAGGTTTTATAGAGTCTCTCTAAATAGAATCTAGGGTCTTCGCCTTAGTAATTACTAGATTAATGCCTAGTAAGTAAAATAATAGCAGCTTACTAGTCCTTCCCCTATAATTAAAAGAAGTTAGCAATATCTTCTTATATAAGGAAATAGGGAAGCTACCCCAATACTACTAGGGCAACTATACTATTGACCTAGAAGAGGGATAGAAGGTCCTATATAAACTACTTTATAACCTCTTAGTTAAAAAGCTAGAGATACTAAGAAAGTACTTAAATAACGCCTTAGCTAAAGGCTAGATTTAACTAAGTATTAGTCCTATAAGGGCACCTACCCTATTTATACCTTAAAAAGATAAAAGGCTATAGCTCTATATAGACTACGGAGGTGCGTTTCAAAAGTCTTCGCCGCCCCTTATTGGGCGGTCTTATAGGCGGTGGCTGCCTTAAGGTTGGTAGGGTAACGGGCTAAAAGCCGCCCAATGGCGCCTAAGGTCCCCCAGAACCGGCTTAGAATGCGCCCAATTTTCGGCTATATGCGGGCTCTTTAGGCTTAACCTAGGCAGGGCCGGCAAAGAGTTTTGAAACGCACCTCCGTATAGAGGCCTTAATAAGGTAATGATTAAGAATCGCCGCGATACCTGTTTTGAGGTGCCAGGCTTGGCACACACGTGACCTCGCCTTGGCAGGCGTACGAACTTTCCACAACGCCATAATATTCTGTCAGGGCACTGAGCAGGCTGATGGAATGATACATATGATACTCTATGAGGAAGAAGCTCAGGGGCTCGAAGGCCCCGAGAAGATATCTACACGATGGCCCGCGCGCTGTCACGTGACACGTCGCTGAGCTCAAAGAGACTGCCCAAGTACCCCCCCCTACCAACATATTCCGACCCGCTAGAAAGGCCGTTACAAATTTTATATGTGTATTCTAGATAAAGAATCAAGTGGACCTTACTTAGCATTTAACGGAGCCCCTGACAGCGTACTTTTATAGCTCAGGATTGAACTCTAGCGCCATCCAAACGTCCACATCCTTCCCCTTCCCCGCCTGCCACTTATGCCAGGGATACTTCACCACATTTTCCCGCCCCCTCACTGGTCTCCCATAGGGATCCCGCTCCCACATCCCGCCATGCTCCTCCAGCGCCTTCAGTTCCAGATGCTCGAACGCCTCCTTTCCTAGCTTGTTGTATTCCTCCGGCATCCTTCCCTCGTACTCCTTCTTCAACCTACTCATACCCCCAGTCTTCGTACCAGCAGAAAGGGAGACATGAATCTCGGAGAAGATGTTGTCGGAATGGTTGTGTACGCCGCAGTTAACGCCAGTGCCTGCAGTCCAGAACTGCATGTGCGCGATGGGCTGCTTGGTGGCAAGGAAGCGAAAGTGGAAGCCAGAAAGGTTGTAAAAGGCAACGTCTTTGAAGAAAGGGTTGTCCTTGCCCCACCAGAGAGTGTCGACCTTTTTAAAGGCGAGGGGCGGGAGGGTGATGCCAAGGTGGGAGACGTCGAGCTTCGTGGAGACAGGAACGTCGGCGGCAGTGGGGTAGGTGGTGGGATTGGTGGTGGGCTTGAGGCGAAGGAGGATAGCGCCAGTGTCTTTGGCGGCCAGCCAGCTGCTATAGTGGCTTGTAGTCATGTAGCCGGTGAAAGGCGGGACACCGAATGGAGAACGAATGGCCTCAGGCGAAGGGTCGGGGCCCTTGTCGTCAGGGGCTTTGGGATCACAGGGTGTCTTGTCTTTGAAGCGCTGGATGGAGCCATAGATGATCTTGACACCTTCGTCTTTTCCAATGAAGACGGAGTGACACTTGGGGTAGACCTCGATGTTGATGGCGTGGCCGGCTATTTCAATCAGTGGCACAATTGAAGGCTCAGTAACGGACTTGTCGTCTTTGGGGTTGCGGAGATAGACCATACCCTCGTTGTCCCAGAATGTAGGAACGATTGATGGGACACTGCTAACAGCTTTGACAGGGGCGAATTGGTTCAGGTGCAGTGTAACTACTGGTTCTGGTTCCTCGTAGTAACGGTTAACGTTGTACTTCATGGATACAAAGTCCAGCAAGCCCTTGCCTCCAAAGTTGCCGAGAGCAAGGCGGGCTGAAGACTCCTCAGCAATCTTCCATTTCGCAAAGACCCCATTTTCAAGGTCCAAAGCCTTGTAATACATGATGCCTTTGTTTGGATTGGGTCCAGGGGCTGGTGGAATGGACTCGCCCTTGTCGTCGCGGTCCAAGGGCCCGAACAGCGAAAGCAAGAATTCATCGTCGCCATCGCCATCGAAGTCGGCGCAAACGATAAAGTGGCCAGGCCCATCACCGGTCTTCAGCTGCTGATTCGGAGTCCCGTAAGTGTCGAGGATATGTCGCTTCCACTTTTGGCTCTCGATGCCGCGGTTCTCCTTCGTGTAAACACAGGCAGTGGTGCCGTGGAATGGGTCTAGGGTAGCGATGTACGCAAATGGGTCGTCTCCAACCTTGCCTGCGTCTGCACAGCCAGTGCCCCAGTGGTCGCCAGAGCCAGGCGATTCGGAAGTCGGAGACTGCCGAGCTTCTTTGGGCTCGCCGATGGAGATCAAGTCTCGGTGCCATTGCTTGTTCTTGTAGAAGAGGCGAGTCGTGCCTTCTCGCGAGGAGATCAGCATTGAATCGAGGCCTTGAGGACCGTCGAATCTGGAGGGTCAGTACAGCGAGCGTCCAGCGGGACAGCGACCTACTTGCGGACTGTAACCTCGTGGATGACCGTAAAGTTCTCGTCGTCTATGATGTCGCGAGGCCATTCGGTACTGTAGGTCATGGGTCAGTGGGTTTGTAAGCATGTGGCGTGGTAATAAACTGACGCTTCTAGAACCTTTTCCGGAGCTTGGAAGCGGATGATTGGAATCGGAGTGGTCTTGTCATGCTGTCCATACACCACAGACGCAGCAACGACTTCAAGGACTGACCTATTGATTCTCGGTCAGCACCCTAGGTTCCTGATATGCCTGGTGTATAACCTACTTCTGTGTGAAGTGTCCAGCCTTCACTCGGTGCATGGCAGGCCATCTTCCGATGTATCTCTCCTTCCAGTGGCCATTCTTAAGAGCATTCCTCCCTGGGTTCTCGAGCCAGGTCACATGGCCGCCTTTCGGGTCACATTCTAGCATAAATGGTCCATAGTCGTGACAGATGACGAGGTCCATGAGTCCATTCTTGGTGATGTCGACCGCTACTACCGCCACTGGCGAATTAAACTTTCCAATCTCGTACTTTGTCCATTCTGTAGAAGTAAGCTTCTATGTAAATGGTCACTAGCGATCACAAACCTCTAGTCAGATCTTTCTCGGTAGCTGCGGTACGCTTACATTTGCAGCCTCCTGTCGCTTGATGCTCGGCTTCGGCGATTGGGTTGTCGAGGAACTCGATCAGGCCTGAGACAAGGCCAGAACTGATAGTATTAGCACGAAGAGCTCTTCTGCCACAAGGACGTTCTACCTACGCTATGATGCCTGATACACGATCCTTACTGCTAAAGTGGAATGTTTCTACCCAGTATCCGTCCTTACGATTACTTTCAATGACAGACGATCCGAACGATGGCACTTGAATGGAGCTCTTCGTTGGTGCTGCTACGGCGAGACTGTCAAGGGCAGGCTCAATGATCTCGTAGTCATCCATCATGGCAACTGTAGGGACCGGGGGCTGACTCCAGAGCTGCATTGAACCGGGGAGTAGCTCGACTTGGGGAGGCGAGGTTGCGCGGGTCAGAATCTCTTACACATTATCAGCTGTGAATGCTGGAGGCGTCAAAGCTTTCGCAGTCTCACGATACGTTCGTGTCAAGATGATCGACTGCATGACCCCACTCAGTCCTCGGACATGATGCTGTGGTCATTCTTTGCACTAGACCCGTCTTAAGATGCATTGACCTGCAGAAAGTCCGTGCATCGGCTTTGCAGACGGGCTGCAGAAATTTATCTCAGGTGCCCCAGACCCTCGTTGAGGAATTCGCCTCTCACTTTATGAATATTATGCAATTCTATCATAAAATCCTGCCAAGGAAGGTACCGTGCGCAAGCGATCTAGCCAATTAGAGCACGTGTAAGGTAATTCCTCTCCAAGGGTGAAATGGGTTGCGTTTTATACCCTTACACCTTATAGCTTTCTTATGCTTTTAAGATAGAACTTCCCCACTATAACTTATTTTTCCCTAAGATTAGGTAAGCTACTTTTTAGCTATAATAAGAAGTAGCCTACCTAATCTTAGGGAAAAATAAGTTATAGTAGTAAAATGTAATTAAGGTTCTAATATAGCTAGTTAGGTAAATACGGGTTTAAAAACACGTCTTTAAACTTTAAGGCTATACCCCGCCCCCCAATACGTTAGTTAGCTAGTTTAATTAATTAGAATATATTAGTAGGAGAGATTATAATGTAAATATATTACGAACTATAGTAATAGCTGCTAAATCA
>Ga0307515_10015366_pt1 | contig 14110 bp, 9 predicted proteins | sample 17_EM_MG_FD_194513 | JGI IMG/M metagenome (GOLD analysis project Ga0307515, IMG submission 194513) | Populus trichocarpa ectomycorrhiza microbial communities from riparian zone in the Pacific Northwest, United States - 17_EM | ecosystem: Host-associated > Plants > Roots > Unclassified | place...
TACACCCATATTGTGAGGTGGTTTTTTTTTTACCATCCATTTATTTATAAATTTAATTTAATTATAACAATATTTTGTTTCATAATATATATATATATATATATATATATATATATATATATATATATATTATATGCTAATTAACATAATTTCTCTTATCACTTATCCTAATTAATGTAATTAATTTCATATATATTTTTTGGGGATGTTTAGACCCATTATCAAACCAAAAAAAAAAATTGTATTTTTTTTTTGATTAGCGTGGGGTGTCTGGGCCAGCTTGCGCGCACCACGACTATTCCCCATGGCCCACTGCACACCCTGCAAGCCCAGTGAGCAGGTAAGGCACCGCGGGGGTGACAGGCGTATGCAGATAGAGTCGAACTCAGGACGGCAGAAGGAGACAAGCCCCCACATACCGCTGGAGCACGACCCTCAAGCGTATTATTGCTTTTGATGATGGTGGTGGTGTGTATGTGTCCCTGAGTGTAAGAAAAATAGTATTGGGTCCAATATAAATGAAAAATAATTTACTAAAGTATCAGTACATTAACATTCAACTTCTAAACTTCCTCTAACTTATTTATAATATAATTTTTTTTATTTATTTATATTAAATCTGTTTTACTTCATCGCACCTCTTCTATCTAAGTATCTACACAGTTTTCTATCAACTAAATTAAATAAAAAAAATCAACATCCTTGTAAAAAAACATCTCTAATGTATATATGTAAAAGTTTTTATAAGCCGACTTATATTCATTTAAAATTCTTAATTGTATACTTTGAAAAATAAAAAGACTACCAATAGTATCACATGATTTGATATTTTTATATAGAAAAAACTCAGATTGAAAAATAAATAAAATCTGACATAATTTAACTTTTATATTAAAAATAAACTTTTAAACAACTCAAGGACATAAAACAAAATTTATCCTATGTCAAAAACATTTTTGTTGTTTTATATTAAAAAAAAAAACATGCAACATATATTTTAAATAAAAGTTTATAATACAATCTTTTATTTGGTATGGTAAACTTATTGTATAAAATTTTTATACGGAGATTTTTATTGAAAAAAATCATCTTTAATTTTTCTATCTTCGCTTTATATAATGATGGCATATGCATAGAGTTTACATGTTAGACATATAACTTAACGCATTCATTATATTATTTATCGGGTGTCAAGATAATAAAAATAATAAAAACAATTAGATAATCAATTATGTTTTGCATATAAAGATGGATATAGATACCTGATTCTGTATCCAATACCTTCCTTTAATGAAGCAAACTTTAAGTCCTACTAAATGCAGTTTCTAGAATCATAGAAAAAATGAGAAAATATCACCTTTTTTTTTTTATAACTCGAGCCTTAATGGGGCTCTCAATAAACCGTAAAAGAGAAACAGAAAATTATGACAGCATACATGTTATAATAGGAGTCCTGGGTGTGTTCAGCATGGTGTCCTCGGTATCTCAAGCCCATCATTGTCGTTGCAATCACTAACCTTGCATTCGTCGGGAGGAAAAAAAGGAAATTCATTATCATGAACTTTGAGAAAACAATGACCAGCGAAATGAAATCAAACGTTCTATTGCCAAGTATCAGAATCTTGACAATGGTGAAAAAACTTTTAACTTGAATTTACATTTTCTGCCACAAATCACTATACAATTTCTGCAACAATGTGGAACCTGGATGCTCGAAAATGGATGTCTGGGATGCTCTTGGGTGATGTTAATCTTTCTTCGATTACAAAACCTTCATCGCCAAGGATACCAAGCATTCCGGGGATCCCCTATAAATCTGTGGAGAATTCCAAGTCAAGAGTTCATCTTGTTTATATTTGATCTGTACAGGTTGGGGTTGCAAATTCGGGTTTTATTGGCTGGCCTCCAGAGTTTTCTCGCAGAGCTATCTTATGCAGATTGCAATGATGTCACTTGCCCAGCACTGTTTGCCTCGTATGCTGCACAAGCCTCTGGGGTGTCTTCTTCACTGGGTGGTACTAGCTGCCAAAAGAGTGGTAGATTTGTGTCCCACTCCTTCAGGATAGCTGCGCCTTTGCTGCTCCCGGTTTTTTCCTTCATCCGGCAAGCATGTGTCAGTAAACCATGAATGGAGAAATAAAATGGAAGTATATCTTGTTTTTTTCTGTGCATCTGTGCGCACATGAACTAGTTTTGTTCAGTGTACTTACAACGTGAGCTTCAATAAGGCTCTTTAGCTGCATCTGGCCAACAGATGCAGTTACTCTTTGGACCTTCACTATCTCTTTATTTACCTGTTCACAGTTAAAACAGGCAAGATTTTGAAGCTTTTTAAAAGACTGGACAACAATAAAAGTGATTTTGAAGCCAAGTGCCAGTGAAGATTTCAGGGAACAAGATAGGCATTAGGAAAGAGCAAAATAAGATTTAACTGCGAATGATGTTGTTGTACATGCAAGGAGGCTTTTCCCATGGTCTGAAACGATGTCCTCCAGAACACAGTAGGGAGAACCTTGACACTGCACTGGGGTTCATCCTCCATGGAGGCAATCAAAGGAAAATAACCCGATTGCATAGTGCTTTTATAGTATCTAGTGTGAAGTGTGTTTTTCCATGCCTTCAACCTTACATTACTAGTGTAAGCAGGATCATATTTTTCAGAATTTTTCCCCGAGGTTTGTGTGTGCGTGCTTGAGATGCTGATAGTGTCATAAAAATGCTAAGAAACAAGACACCATCCTTGTAGTTAGTGCTAACCTCATGGAAATCCAATTGAACTAAAAGAACAAAATTTGCAATGGTAAAGTGTGTGGATCAGAGCACAAACCTTGGGCATCAAAGTGTCATCCTCATCAAGAATGTAAGCCAAACCTCCAGTCATCCCAGCAGCTACATTCCTACCCACTCTGTGACATGGAAGTGTAACAATGGGTTAAAATTATAACCATTCTCTTCTAATTGCTTGACTAGAAGAAAAATGTAATGTAGAGAGACATTACTCACTTTCCAAGTACCACCACACAACCACCAGTCATGTATTCACAACAATGGTCTCCAGTGCCTTCAACTACAGCTTGAGCAAGTGAGTTTCTGACAGCAAACCGCTCCCCAGCTTTCCCTCTGACAAATACTTGGCCACCTGTAGCCCCATACAAGCAAGTATTCCCGACAATAGCTGCATCCTCAGGAACAAATCCAGTGTTCTCCACAGGAGTTACGACCAATTCTCCTCCAGCCATACCCTAAACGCATTTACAACTAGTTTCAGAAACCACAGTTCAGCAACAAGAATTATAAGGTGTGCCGCGTTCCCTCAAATTTAAAAACACACCCTTATGTTTGGAATTGTGGTAGCGGTGGTAGTTCAAAGTGCTTTTTGCTTAGAAATACATTAAAATAAAGTTTTTATTTTTTTAAAAATCATTTTTGACATCAGCACATCAAAACGATATGAAAACATAAAAAAAAATTTCATTTTAAGCAAAAAAAAAAAAATTCAAAACTTGAGAGAACGCTATTTGCACCGCGTTCCCAAACAATCTGCTGAAAGAGCCTGATTTATTGTGGTAGTGGTTGCTTTTCAAAATACTTTTCACTTGAAAATGCATCGAAATTATGTTTTTATTTTTTAAAATTTATTTTTGACATCAGTGCGTTAAAACGATCTGAAAAAACAAAAAAAAATTGAAGCAAAGAAAAATATATATATATTTTCAAAAGCGTTTTTGAAATATAAAAACAAACACATTCCTCATAAACAATCTGCTAGCAGGATTAGCAAACTATATTAGCTTAACATTGAATTATCCAAATTGAAATTATATTATCATTTGAAAATCAATGTGTGCTCACAGCATATTCATTATGAAACTCAAGTTAATTCAACAGCAGCAAAATTTTAATTCAAACCATCTAGTCAAATTTCACCACAATTTAGAACCAGCTCGCAAATACATGAATTGAGAAACTCTCAAGGCATGATGGCTAAATCAAATAACCAATACACATTTGAATTCAACATCAAACTTGTCAAACAACTAGGTAGGAGTTGAGATTTTTCCCAGCATACCTTCCCCACGTAATCATTAGCCTCTCCTATTAGGCGAATGTTCATTCCAGGTGTCAAAAAGCATGCAAACGACTGCCCTGCACTCCCGGTAAACCTGTTGCCATGAAGATAATTTATTTAAATTGCATTTGAATGAAACTGTCAATACTTGCCATCAGGAAGTCACATCTTACGTTATGTTCAGCTGCCCAGCAAAACCAGTGTCGCCATATTTCTTTGCAACCACACCAGCTATACGCCCACAAACAGCCCGGTCCACATTGTATATTTTTATGGTTTTATTGACAACTTTTTCATTATTAATAGCATCTAGAATCTGGAAAAATAAAGATATTAGTTAGAAGTATGGCAGCAAATAGTAAGGCACCCTACACTTGCTTGCATATAATTGGTATGGTCTGTACTACCATCAAAGAATCACAACTACCATAACCAAAGATAGCCCATGGAATTTTCTCAATGTATTACAACAAAAATATAGGGGCACACCAAGACCTTCTCCACAGGGACCAAAACCTTTAAGCAAAGCTCACCCCCTAAACCCCTTTACAGCTGAAGGCCATTGATTCAAAGTTGAAAATTGAAATATTGATATGAAGCATACCTCTGGATCTGCTAGAACAACATCATCTAAAACAGGACCATTGGTGTGAACATCTTGATTCCTGATATCAGTACTTCTCAGTTTTGGTAAGCCTACACTCTGGACAAAAAAGTCGAACCAATGTTATCGATACACAGGGCAGAGCAAGTCCATGTCAGTAAAACAAATGGCAGGAAGTTATGATACTCTTTCAATACATACCGACATGATACAACTGAGATCAAGATGCTGAGTTTTGACAAGAGATATATCTCGTGGTCTTAACAAATCTGTATGCCCAATGATATCATCTAACTTCTGATAACCCAATTGTGCCAGCATGCCTCTTATCTAGTCCGCATAAGGAAATGCAACAAGAATCAGGACAAAGTTTTAGATATAGTTTGGAAAATTTCAACCAGAGATAAAAGAAATAACTTCAATAATTCCATTAAAATTATAATGGCAGAAAAAGAGATTACCTCCTCAGCAACATATAAAAAGAAATTAACAAGATCACCAGGGATGCCAGGAAACCGAGCACGTAGTTCTTCTCTCTAAAGGAAATTCAATTTCAAAGAATAAGTCACTGAAGGGATACACAGTATGCAAATCCATATACAGTTCCATTGGTACCTGGCTGGCAACACCAACAGGGCAGTTATTAGTGTGACAAATGCGGGCCATTACACATCCCGTAGCAATCATTGCAACGGAACCAAATCCATACTCATCGGCACCCATTACTGCAGCCATCATGACATCAACTCCGCTTTTGAAGCCCCCATCAACCCTAAGGATCACTCTTTCTCTGAGCCCATTCTCAATGAGAGTCTGTAAAAGATTGCCATTGACCAAAAAAGCACACAGAATGTATGAGAAACAGATCACAAGGATTAACGTCCTATTCACACATGAAATATAATAACCTGATGGGATTCTGTGAGTCCAAGTTCCCAAGGTCCACCAGCATGCTTAATGGAACTTATGGGGCTAGCTCCAGTTCCACCATCATGCCCTGATATCTGCAAAGAAAATAAGATATCAGATTAAGCATTCCCCAGTCCCCACTACTTTTGTGAACGTAATCCAAAACCAAAATATTTTTTTTTAAAAAGAATTCTCCAGCTTTCCATATGCCCATATAGAATCATAACATAAACTTTCCCTTCAGAAAATAATAGTAGTAGTAGTAGTAGTAAAGGAAAGTACGCACAAAAGAGGAGACAGGTGAAAGCTTCTGCAATAGAACTTGATATTTAGTTACATCACTGGCAAATGATGTGGACTGTGTGGAGGGGTATGGTAAGAAAAGAGCGGGGTTGGGATGGCTAGGAAAATTTGATCATTTCAGGAAAAAAAAACAATCGGTATTCTAATTTACCACTAAACATATACAGAACACAAAAGATTGAGTTCTTCTAGCTTATAATGTCAGAATCATGGAAACCAGTTACAAGAAAAAAGAAAAAAAAAAGTGTTATTAGACTTTTGCTCTCCTCTAATTCTTCTTTATCCCTTCTTTCTTCTCTGCATTATTTGTTCTGGTTCATCAATTTATGCTTAATCTCCCTTCTATTTTCAGTCCTACATCACAACATAGTTTAACTTCTGACCTTAAACATCTACCATACTTTATGCTTTATTTATTTATTTATTTTTATTTTTGTCTTAGGAGAGACATTTCCAAGTATAATAGAGAATCACTTTGTTTAACGAGCATGTTGACCAAAAGAAGGTGACCTCTTAATTAGCAGCCAGCAAATTACTTGAATATACCAACTTTGGAAGATGCTAAAATAGCATGGAGATGAGGAGCCACAGAACTATAAGACATATTAAGGTGTAATGGGCATAGTCAATGCATCATGAGAAGATACCTGTATAATATCAGCATTACCCTTTGCTACCCCAGATGCAACTGTGCCAATACCAGCTTCTGCCACAAGCTTTACAGAAACCTTAGCCTTAGGATTGACCTGTTTGTTCAGCAGGCATTGAAGTTACAATATGGGGGTATATCTTCAAGTGAAGAATGCTTGCAGATCAAAATAGAGTAATCGATCACCTGATGAAGGTCATAGATCAATTGCGCAAGATCTTCAATGGAATAAATGTCATGGTGTGGGGGTGGAGATATAAGCGGAACCCCAGGTTTTGAATTTCTCAGCCTTGCAATGTATGCACTGACTTTCTTCCCGGGCAACTGGCCACCTTCACCAGGCTTGGCACCTTGTGCAATTTTGATTTCTAACTGATCAGCATTGACCAAGAATGTTGGAGTGACACCAAAACGTCCTGAAGCAACCTGAATAAAATGCAACTAGTTGTCAAAAGATAATTCACATACCAAGATGTCATGGTGAATGGCAGGTCTAAGTTGACTACTTCAAAGAGAACACAATTTCTCTCCTAAACAGATATCATTAACATTTTAGCCAGGCACTCATGATCTGCTAAAAATATTAGATCCTCTTTCACATGAGGTTAAGAACTTATTAGAAAATGCAGGTCAGGATCATCACCTGTTTAATAGCGCTGGTAGCAGTATCACCATTTTGAAGACCTTTAAGATGTGGTAACGTAGGAGAGTACCCATCAACAACATCAGTAAGTGGGCTCCAGCGAATAGGATCCTAGATGACATAATATTGTAAATGCTTTAGTCTCCAATATATGTTAAAAAAGGACCAAACAGATGTATAGTTCCATGCAGAGCTGATGATTCATTACTATTATTTGTCTGTGCATGCCTTTGTGTGATTCATAAAAAAGACAGAGGTAAGCAATGAACAGACTAAGTGATAAACAAAACAAACAAAGAGAACTGATCTATAAAAGCCTACCTCACCACCTTCCCCTGAATTAGATTTTCCACCTAATCTGTTCATAGCAATGGCAATTGCTTCATGAGTTTCTCTAGAAATAGCTCCAAGCGACATCCCACCAGTGCAAAACCGTTGAACAATAGATGTGGCAGGTTCAACCTTTCCCACGGGTATTGGAGCACGATCACTTTTGAACTCAAGAAGATCACGAAGAACCTACAATTGAATGATAGCAGATTTTAATTACATGATTATAAAATGCTGGTTTCCAAGAGAATAAAATAGAGTTCAAAAAATTAAAACATAAACTAATTTATTTCAGCACTCACATTCACAGGCCGGTTAGACAAATGCTGCTGATAAATAGAAAATGCATTTTCACTCTTTTGGCGAACAGCTTTGTGAAGCAGCTTTGACATCTCTGGATTGTTTCCATGATATTCCCCTGTTATAAAAGTTTTTATAAAATGTAGTCTTGAGAACAGTTTTGAGGCTGTGTAAAATAAATCAAGCAAATTCAAAATGATATCAACTTTGACAAATCTGTAATTTAGTGTCATCCTAATGATCTAGTGAAATTTGAAGTAATTTTTACAAATCACAACTGCAACCAAGGTATTGCTTCGCTTAGTGCTATAAACATTGACTAAAATTTCAACCAGATCTTCTTAATAGTGATGGAAGCAACTAGTAAATGTCTGTGAGATGTAACTGACATATTCATTGGTTGTATTACCTCCAGGTCTGAATTGTATAAATCCATAATTTTCAAGTCTTTTAGCTGTAGCCTGGGAGAAAGCTTTCACCCAGAAAGACAACGTCTCCCTTGCCAACTGGAAAGAGAAAATGGAAATCAACAAAAAAGCAACTTCAAACGTGAAGTTAAAGATTGAAAAAGGATTAGAACATTGGAAGTTAACTACAACAAGAAAGAGTACAAAATTTCCACCACTTAGTTTACCAAGTTCAAATTACCTCATCAAAAGTTGCTCCACCAATATTTGAAACACTGCCACAGAATGCTAGATCAACAATCTCCTTCCCCAATCCATAAATCTCAAATATCTGCGCACCACAATAACTAAAAACAGAAAACAAACAAGTCAATTTACCAGTAAAATTTACAAAGCATCAGTAAATTGACTTCCAAAAAGTTGAAAAAACCAAAAAACTGGAATTTCTGAGCTTGTACCTTGAAAGCAATGAGATGCCCATCTTAGAAAGAATTTTGAGAAGACCAGATTTAACTGCCTGGAATAGAGAAGAACAATCAATACAATAAGCTACACGTTAGATGCAGCAATCTGGTAATATTTTGGAAGATGAAAGCCATGTTCTTATAAAGTTCTAACATTTAGAACTGGAGGACAAAGTAATTTTTCTGATGCACAAAAATACATAATTGTAAATCTTGAACAAAAAGGTTATACTAGATGAGAATTGAAACTCTATAGTTCACATAGCCTCAAACATTTTTAACAAATGAGTGCATAGGGAGTACTTACAGCCAATACAAAGAAACTACAATGAAGCTAAAGTACTATAGTTAGGCACTGAAACACGGCAGTTTTAAGGTATGAACATCACTTGGATGTTTTTTCTTTCTTACACTGTGTACCTAGTGAAGATCTTAAAACAATTTATTGTTTCAAGGATGTACTAACCTTGCAAAAATTCTTTTGAGCTTGTTCAATTGTTACAGTAGGCATCTTGCCATTCATCATCAGATTCACAGTTCTTTTATTCAGGCGCCACTGCCGACATGTTTCCAGTGCCAAGTACGGACATATTGCACTGAAAAAAAAAATTTATTTAACCAAATATTGTCAATGCAAGCGACAGATGTGAGGCAATAACATAAGCATATTCAGGTTTAAGGGGATGAACTACGAGTTCTTACAAGATTCAACACTAAAAGGAGAAGTCAAAAAGTGAAACTGATGCAAACAGGATACAAAGAATTCTGACCTACTTTGACAAATGGCATTTAATAATTTACCTATTTTGAAGCGATTAAGATACACAAAGATATGATACTTAACTTTATACAAAAAATTATTTTAGGTGAAAGTGAATATTTTCCTGTATCCTACAGCTTTAATTAAGAATAACTCTTCAGACATTTGTAAATGGTACAAAAAAACGTGTCTCATTCACAATATAGACTTTATTAGTATTCAATATGTGAGAGTACAATATTTAGGGCTCCAAGAAAATGTAACCCAAACATATGGGAAGTAACCTGGTATTGTTTTTATATTTTAACCTGAAGGGAGGGAAATTGAAAACATATTACTATAAATACTTTAAATATCTTCAATAACTGTTCCATCCACTATTTTTAGCATAACCAAAATCTAAGAAGAAAAGGGTAAAAGCATCATCTACAAACATTTCATGTAAAGAGGAAAACTTAACCTTGCACCATATCCAATCAAACAGGCAAACTGATGAGTGCTAAAGCACTGAGCAGTGTCAGCTACAATTGAAGTTGACATTCGCAAACCATTCTGAATAAGATGCTGATGAACAGCACCAACAGCAAGAAGAATTGGAATTGCAGGCCGAGTGGGTTCCTGAAAGAGGAAAATGATTGGTATCACTCAGAACTAGGAGAATAACACGCACTGAAGTTTCCTTGCATGCCAAGGATGACTGAAAAGTGGAAGACAGGTCAGGATTTATCAGCTCCATAGCACATCCATGTGGAAGAGAAAGCCTCAACAGCATTCAGAACTTACAATTTGTGTATAGCAAAGCTTAAATATTCTCCTACAAAGAAAGATATGAAAACTAGAGGAGCATCCATGTGTTACATTAGAAAACGACGAATTCATAATTGATTGCGATCATGAAACTTTACACTGGCAGATGGCGTGATGTAACATATAAAATTTCAGTAGTCCAATTCACTGTTAAAAAATCAAGATGGAGCACGATCAACAAAAATGCATGAGCATACTAGTGGTACCCCAAACTATCAACAGAAAAGCACACATGATTACATTCAACTAGTGAAATGATTCTCAATCAGGAGAGTCGTGACTAGGAGTACAATCAACAATGTTTTCTTGCACTTTGCTGCATCCAAAGAGAACCGAGATAAAAAAGTAATTGGGGAAGCATGAGAACCGAGTCAAAAATAGTTGCTGAAAGTTTACTTTACAATCAGGAACTATAATTAGAAAACAAGGCCGAAAAAGAAACAGCAACCATTCAATGACCTTGCAATCATAACACCTAGTATATTTTCAAGGAAACTGTTATCAGTATTAATTGCTTTTAACACAGTAAATTCCAAGTTATTGCAAATGAAAAAGGGAAGACCAAAGGGTAATTACCAGCTCATCAGATCGGTCGGAGAGAACAAGTAATTGGGAACCATTTCTAACAGCTTCATCAGCTGCCTCACAAAGCTTAATTAATGTTTTCTCCAAAGAACCCTCAACCCCTTTGCGTATATCAAAAAAGGTTGGTAAAACTTGAGGTTTTAAGTAGGGATCCTTCAGTAACAATTCAAGCTCTCCTTCATTTAGTACAGGACTAGACAAGATAACCTGGAAAAAAGTGACAAATTGTTTGAGTCCACTCAATATATGAAATTACTAACATGCAGTTTGTAGCAAAAGCATTATAAACATCATTAGGTACACTGGGCAAGTAAGGATGATACTCAGAACCTGTGAAGCATTTTCTGGTCCAACTTCCAAGATGTTTCTTCGCTTTCCAATATTGACTTCAAGAGACATAACTAATCCTTCTCTGAGAGGGTCTATAGCTGGATTTGTAACCTGCATTCACGGAATGAAAAACAAACTCAGCAAACAATATATGATTTCAAATTAAATTGGTGTGATAACAAAAGGCTAGTGCATTCAGAACCCCACAGATGATTCTTAAAATCATAAAGCACAGCTAAAAATAAATATCAAAAGGCATGTTCAAAGTTCAAACCTGTGCAAACCGTTGTTTAAAATAGTCATAAAGCATATGCGGCTTTTGAGACAATATCGCCAGTGGAATATCATCTCCCATGCAAAATGTAGGCTCCTTCCCTTGCGAAGCCATATTCTCAATAACCATTTGGACATCCTCGCTGGAGTAGCCGAATGCCCTGTTCTCATGACAGTACAAAATAATGAACACAAACCAAAGTGGTGAATACTACTAATTTAAATAAAAGTCTTTTAATATTAGGCAAATCTTTCGAGTAAAAGATATCAGGCAATGAGTAAAAGATATTAGGCAATGCGTTCAAGTGAAAACTCAAGGAAAGGAAGGCAGGGAACAAATATGAGAGTTCATGTATGTCTGCAAACCTCGCCCACCCACACGCATCAACACACACATATAATGTATAATATGTCTGCAAAACTAAATATAAAAGTATGCCTGTACACGTATGAGAGTCCAATCACCAAGATATAGTACATGTAGATTATACACCTTTCAATTTGTCATAGTAAGTATATCCACGAAGATCTCTTAAAATATAGTTAAAACTGGTCTTGAGAGTTGACACCTTGTAACGCAAGAAGCTCTCAGAACTTAATGAAGCAGTACACAAACACACACACACACGCACACGCACACACCCCTTTAACTGTGACCTCACTTTCAACAAGTTTTCACATGGCAAACTGCTCAAGGGTTTTGGAAACAGCAATATGGTAAAGCAGTTTCGAATCTTACATGAGGTGCGTAAGAGATAATCAAGACTGTGAAGTCTCAGTGGACCTACATGGGCCATGGTGCTGGACACAAGCCGCATGGTTTCATGAGATAAGTCTCTACATTAAACTAACAACTTTTTATACCTTGATAGAAACCGCAACACAAAATCCCTAAGTCAATTAAGAAGCATATAGCCTTGAGTAAATGCCAGATATAACTATCAGCTATGAAAAGTTAAGCTTTCAAAAAAAAAAAAAAGAATAATCATAAATAATTTATAGCAGATGATGATACAGCAAATTAAACAGATATGCTTACTGTTGGCGGTTTAAAGTTACTTCATTGTCCATAACTGTTGCGGAGAGGAAGTTTGCAGGCTTCAAGGATCGCAGGTTTTCCTTGACCCATTTTCCGTATGGATTTAACAGTGCTACTCGCTTTTTTACTTCGGTGTTCTCATAAACCTGCAAATAAAAAACTGATCAATAGTCAAATCTAGATGTGGGTTCGAAGAATTGCCAATACAATCACAATGAAAAGTTGCCAGCAGCCTATTATGTGTAAAATTACACCAAATCTACCTAAATAAGAGAGAGATCAGCATAGATAAAGGCAATAGAGTAAAAAATAGCATGCATTTCCAGCAATGAAATATTACTTCATAATTCAAAAAATCAGACAGTAACATTAAAGAAATTTCTGAATCCACTAACAATGTTGATAGTCTTATAAAACTGAAAAATAAAATTAGGCATTATTCTTAAAAGTTTTCTTCTATTATCCATCAAATACATTGATTTAGAGAGAGAGAGAAGCTAACTACAGAAGAAACACCTCAGAAGTTACAGTAAACTGGCATAAAATGATATATAGTAGATTAAAATGGTTGTGGAGTTACAATGAACTAACTACTTCCAGCATCATTTACCTTATAAAGGTATCAAGTACAAAAAAAAAACTAAAATGTGCACAAACCTGGCCACCAGGCAAATCTACAGCTATCATCATTCCGGGACCTAGACGGCCTTTCATCGTTACTTTTGATTCATCCATTGGTACAACCCCAACCTGGTTAATAAAAGGTACAGTTTTCTTTTAAGTGCAGAGATTGCAACAAAGTAGACCATGTTTAAGAGAAAATAAAAAATAGGAAATATTAAATTAATCAGATGCATGTCAAATATTCAATGATACAATTCAAAATATCTTGCGCAACTGTTTACAGAGCAAACATGAAGCCAAATGGTTCGCTCCTCCAAAGCTAACTGATGTGAGAAATGATCTACCATGATCACAACAATTACATCAAATATATATATGCAACATCATTTCAAACAAAATCCTACTAGTTCAGGGACTGAAGTAAGAGAGAATTGGGTTTTTTCAGCAACTATTCAAGTGAAAGAGGAGATAATTTCATTCTCATGAGATCTCAATTCATTGATCCCACCCTAGCCAGTGGAACATGTTCGTTATATTATATAGATAGATGTAGAAACAAAACTTAAAACTTAGGCACAGCAAAAGGAAACTTCGGAATGATAATGACATCAAACACCTAGATATGGCAATCAAAGTCAGACTTATGCTCATTTCACAGTAGATACCATATTATTCAATAAAATTTGACAAATTATGTGATATTTATTGCACAATTTGCTTTAAAAGAATTTCTTTAAATATTTTGCAAGAGTTTCAATTAACAGTGCAAGCAGCCTTAATGTCAGTTATTTATTAAATAAAAAGTTAGTCTAACCAAAGGAGGACTTTGTGATTTAGGCCTGATGGGAAAAGACTGCAGTGAGAAAGAATCCATAGCTGGGATCCTAATAATCCAAGTCAAGCCTGGTCCCAGTATCAAAACAGGTCACCATTAAGCCATGACTTATCAATCATAAATAAAAGTTTAAGTGATTTTTACTACGATAATGTCAAAAAAAAAAAATTAAAGAAAAA
>Ga0307515_10015367_pt1 | contig 14108 bp, 4 predicted proteins | sample 17_EM_MG_FD_194513 | JGI IMG/M metagenome (GOLD analysis project Ga0307515, IMG submission 194513) | Populus trichocarpa ectomycorrhiza microbial communities from riparian zone in the Pacific Northwest, United States - 17_EM | ecosystem: Host-associated > Plants > Roots > Unclassified | place...
TGACGGCAACTTGCCGCACGTAACGGCAGCTTGCCATACGTGACAGCAATATGCCTCATATGGTGACCACTTGCCTTTATTCCCAACAAATACATATATTAGAAATAATAATCCTTTAAGTTTTAGACGCTATTATTTAAAGTATTTAATAATTATAAGCAGTTTCTTATTATATATCTTATAGTTTAATTTAATAGGGGTAAGTCTTTAGGAGAGAAAGGCTACTAGGTATAGCTTATCGTTCTTATTATATTGTAATAATACTCCTCCTAGTATATAATTAGACGAGTCTATTTTAATAATATATTTAAGGTTTAGATTAAAGTAAGTAAGAATTAAAGTAGTTATAAAATAATATTTTAGGTTATTAAAAGCTTATTTATATTTAGTAGTCTATTTAAATTTTTTTTTTTATTAAGTTTACTAATAGCTAAGTAATTTTTAAGAAGTAATTAATAAACTAATAGTAGAAATTTGCAAATCCTAAAAATCCTTAAATATTTTATATACTACTAGGACTTTCCTATTTTGTAATTATAGCAATTTTCTTAGGGTCTATTTTAATCCCGTTATAGGATATAATTAGGCCTAAGTATATTACTTTAGACGTATAGAACTTGTATTTCTTAATATTATATTATAAGCCCGCGTTTTATAGGCGTTTAAAAACTATTTAAATATATTTCTAATATTTAGAAAGCGAAGATAAATAGATTAAAATATTATTAGTATACGCAGTAATAAATATATTAAGGAATTCGCAAAGTATATTATTAATATATTACTAAAATATACTAGGACCATTTTTATACTAAATAGTATTACTAGGTATTTAAAAAGTCCCTATTATATATAGAAAGCTATATACTTCTTATTTCCTTTATAAATACGGATTTAATTAAAGGTAGTAACTACGTTAAGCTTTATAGAGTATTATACTTTTACTAAATAATTAAGTGTTTCTTAAAGTAAGGGAATTAGATATTAGTTTTAAATTATAATTATATTTAGGGCTTAATAATTAATATAGAACCTTAAGCCTCCTCTAGGTTTTTTAATAAATAGTATAAATAAAGTAAATAGTAATTAACTAGGGCGAATAAATCCTTTCTTTAGGTATTCTTTAAGGTATTATTATATTACTAGTAGCTCTTCTTATAATATACTATATAATAGGCCAAACTTTAGCGTTATACTAGGTTTAAGTTCTATCTTAAAATTATACCTATCTTAGTATAGAAGTATTTAGTTTATAAATTGTTTCTTAAACGTATTAATAAAATTATAATATTCTTTAGGTATAAGAGATTAGGGGTTAATATATTGCTTTAGTTCTAACGCCTTTTTAATATTTTTTAGTATTATAGTAAAGATTTTATAATTTTATTTTCTTACTAATAAATAAAAGAGTACGGCTTATACTATATAAATTTTAAAGGGTTTTAATATATTATCTTTATATTCATTACCGCAATTAGTAGTTATAACTTTATTATATTAGTTTAAGGTTTATAGTAAGGGTAATTTATATTATATTAAATTTAAATAGTTATATACATATTTATAGGGTAAGTAGTATTTTAAGTAATAACTTTAATAGTAGGTTATACGAAATTTTAGTATTTCTTTAACCCAGCTAATTAAAGGGTTATATTATTTTAGCTATCTATATTTAAGTATTACCTTATAATACTTTAAGGGTATTATAAATAGGGAAATATATTTAAGATATTTACCTATTCGCATCTTTATAAAAGTATAGTATATTAATTCGCTATATATTAAAGGCTTATTATTAAAGGCTTATAGGTCTTAGGGCTTATTAAGTTTCTTTAAATTTAAGCATTAAGTTTTTATATAGTTTATATTAATAAAGCTTATATTAGTAGCTCCGCTATCTATAAGGATTTATACTTTTTTCTATTTTTTAAGTATTTAAATTTTGCTAAGTATATTAAGGGAGTTATATTATATATTAGCGCTAAAAGAGCCTAAATACTTATACTCTTCTACTTCTTATTTTAAGGCGCAACTTAGCCCTAGAATAATTGATTTTCTAAATTAATTAAAGGTAAGACGCTTTATAGCGACTAAGTATAATTTATAAAATAAGTATAACTTAAGGATTAAGAGGAGCTATAGCGGACCTTTTTAAAAGGGTAAATTTAGCAATTTCTTTAAATATATTCCCTTTTACTATATTTAAAGTATTCTCTATTTACGGCTTATATTCTTTATTTATTAGTTCCTAAGGGTGTATAGAATTAAGTAGTATTAAGGTCTATAGGGTTATATATAGGATTTTTTAGGTTTAGAGACGGGTCGCGTTTTAAGGTATATACCGGTTTTATAAAGTTTTAAATATAAGGTATAGTTAGCTTTAGGGAATAAGTCTATTTATTATATTAAAGGTTTTTATTAATTTATTAATATATTATAGTAAATTTAGGTAAATCTTTTAGTAGTTCTCTACCTACTAACTATACTCTAATTTTGTCTAAAATAGCTTAATAAAAAGTAGTAACTTTAGCGGCTTTATTTTAATCTAGTTTACTAATAAGGCCTAAAAATTCTAAAAAGAAGCTAGTAAAGTCTTAGTTCCATTATTATAGGTTTTTAAGTTTAGTAATAGCTATATATTTACGGCTGGCGTTATTATATATTTGTTTTAATAAAGAGATAAAGATTTTAAAATTAATAAAGGTGCTATTATAAAAGAATAGGTTTATAGTTTATATAGCGTCTTTACTTAAATAAGATATTCTATAGCTAATCTTGCTAGCTTTAGTAGGATATTAGTTATAGTTTATTAAAAGTTTAAGATAGAGCTTAGTTATAAAGGGATATAGGTTATTTTAATTTCTATTAAATATTAGAGGGTTAGGGAGCTTTTTAAAATTTATAGTAGGTATTAGGTTTGTTATAGATATAGGTTAAGCTACTATTACTAGTTTAGGGTTTATATTTAATAGGTTAGGTTTATATATAGTTATTTTAATTTTATTTATAGGTGTTACTATTAGGGTTTTTAATATAAGTACTTTAGCGTTATAGAGTTCTTTATGTATTACTTTAATTAATTACTAATACTAAGTGTCGGAACGTTAATTACGTAACGTAGTCACGAGATTATAAAGCGAGACTAACTGGTCTGACCTTGGAGTAACCCCTTTCTTCTAGACATTAATAACTACCAACTTTAACACCGCACACGTACCACTATAAGTGATATTCGTGCACATTGATAATGCGAGTATACCGACACTAATCAGTAGACGTATAGATTAGGAAATACGCAATAAGCTAGAGCTTAAGAACCGTACTAGAAACAGTACACGGATCGCCTAGCCTTGTCTATTTCAATTAAAGGAGAAAGCTATATCACCCTTAAAGCTCGAAACCACGTATTAGCTTAACTGCTGATACGTTAAATCGCCTAGAGAATTATATCTTTACTCGGAAAAGATTACGACCTCCCTTAAGCTTAAGAGAATTTATACTAGCCTTATAGCCAATATAACAGATCGCTGAGAGAATAGCAGTCTTGCTAAGAACACTTTATAGGCCCGACGGCTGTAAAGTACGTATACACCCCTACACCTCAACACCCTTACCTTGACACCCTTACCTTAACATCCTTAACCTTGACCTCAACCTCGACCTTAAACTATAACACGACAATATAGAAATTAATTGGAAGGAGAGAATTGCTAAGTACGGCAACGGAATTAACTTAGAGACGGCTACAAATGACGATTTAATGGAGTATATAGAGACTAAGATATATCTATATACATAATCTAACCTTATAGACTATTTATTATAGATAGTGTTTTAGGAAGACTTTAAGGACTTTACGCTAGAGCTCTTTATACGAGTACGATCTAATACTAGAATAGGAATCCGTAAATACCTAGTTAAGAGAGGAGTATATGTTATTAAGCAAGATAAGAGATACTCCCTCGGCAAGGTGCTGACGGACGTCGCTAATAAAGAAGAGTTTTATAAATGGACGGATGAGGAGCTTATTGCGGCCCTTGTAGAGGTAAAGTTAATAATTACAATAACCTTGTAAGATTGACTTAACCCTAAATTAGATGTGCTTGCCGTAGTCTTATAGACCCCTAAATTAGCTCAGCCTACAGCTATAACACCGTCTGGTACGCAAACACCTGTATTTACGCCTCCGCCCTAGTAATTTATACCCTAGTAAGCTGCACCAGCTGCTACTTAATAGTAAGCTGCACCTACCTCTACCTAAGATTAACTGCTTACCCTTCTTACTTAACTCCTATAGACGCAGAATTAGCAATTATTACTTACGGCAACTGCCTCTACCTTCCCTTTAGTAACTAGTGCTCCTACCCCACTTGTTCTTCCGCCTGCCTAGCCTATAGCTACAGCTACAACGCCATCTAGAACGTAGATACCTACCCCTATAATACCCTAGTAAGCTACACCAATCGCTACCTAGTAGCAGCCGTAGTAACCGCAGCAGCTATATATATATATACCACCTAAACCGACCGCGCCTAGCGTGGAGTAAGGACCTAGGTAAGGACCTAGATATAGTAAAGAGGTAGCCACGATTATAAAGATCTATACGGACGACTAAAAGTACGATAGAGTTAGCGACAGCTTTAACTTTAAGTTAACTATCTTTTATAACATCTGCAAGAGATCTGGCTTACCACCAGAAGGCTACGCAGTGGTATTCCCTAGCATGCTAAAAGGGCTTACTTAAGACCACTACTATAACAGTAACCTTAAGTTAAGACCTTTTACTAAAGCCTATAACTATATATAATAGTTCTTTAAAAGGCTAGAATACTACCGCAAGAATCTTACGGAGTGGAACAGTATAACCCTTTAAGGAGTTATGGACGAGAACCCTAATAAGTTAATTTATTAGAACTTCTAACTGCTTATAGACAAACTGCTAAAGTAACGTTATAGACTATACCTAGACTTCCGTATAAACTGCATCCTTATAAATAAGTTAGTTACTGCTTGCCAGGGAGTGCCAGCATGCTATATTACTGTCTCCAACCCTTTAGAAGACCTTTCTTAGTTAATTAGTAAACTATAATCCTCTATTATTGCGTAGGAAAAAGAATACCCCTTATAGGCCCTAATAAGACCATCTCACTAAGCCTTTTTTACGGATTAACGCTACTATTAAAACGACTAGAGTTGAGACCGAAATACCAATCGCTATAGTAGTAATTGCTTTTATAGAACTAATGGCAGACTAAAGGCTAAGTGCTATGTCTGCAAGAAGGAGGACTGCCATTTATGGAAACACTTAGAAAAGGAGCGTAGTCGGTCTAAAGATAACTATAAGAGACGCTTTATTAATATTAAGGGCCGTAATAAGGGTAACTTTAATAACCACTTTAAGCAATATGTCGCTGCTTGCGAAAGAGATGAAGATGAAGATTTAGACTTTAAAGCCTACATATAAGACGCTGACGACTTTAGGAGCAATGCCGGAGAACCTAACAATAATTCTGCCTATATCACCACCTTTGGAATACTTACTATAGAGGAAGCAACCTCTATAAGCGTAGAGCTAGCTAATAAGGCTTGTATACACCTGCTTACGGCTTTAGAACTTACTACGGAGTCTATTACAAAACCTTATACGGAGACTGACCTATTCGCCTGTAATATAACTATAATTATAGCGTTATAATACACCTTAATGGTCTTTATAGGAATTATAATCGATATAGGTGCTTTATGTAAATCTATGGCTGGCTACGGCCAATTCTAAGCCCTATAGGCCGTAGATAAGTCTATAAGTCTTAACACGTTAACTAAGGGCTAAGTAACTATCTAATTTGGGTTTAGAGCCTCTACGTCTATTAAAACCATAGACGTTAACAGCCCTATAGGCAAGGTATAATTCTATATTGTTAAAGCAGATACTTTTTTCCTACTTTGCTTAGCAGATATAGATAGACTCTATATTAAATACAATAACCTAAAGGACGTCATTATCACTCGCACTAAAAAGGTGCTAGTAGTTAGACGATTTGGCCACCCGTTTCTTATATGGAGCTTTTCTTTATAGTCTTATTTAGTTAAGTCTTTTAACGTGAACCCTTGCTACTTAACTAACGTAGAGCTACGACGTCTACACCGTTAATTTGGTTACCTGTTAGTTAATAGACTGTAAAAGCTTTTTAATAAGACTGGCCACGGCCATAATACTAATAGATCTGCTATTAAAGAGCTAACTAGACTCTGCTACTACTGCTAGAAGTTTAGCAGATCTTTAAGTAGATTTCGCTTTACCTTATAAGACGACGTTAATTTTAACTATAATATTATTATCGACATTATGTATATTAGCGGCTCCCCCCTACTACACATAGTTAATGAAGCAACTCGATTTTAAGCTGGTAGATGGCTATAAGATATTAGCGCCAAGCATACTTAGGATGTTCTACAAATGTGCTAGATTGACAGCTATTTAGGACTACTAGACTTAATTACCACAGACGCTAGGAAGAACTTTATTAGTAAGGAGTTTAAGCACTACGCTGCTACTATAGGAGTAACTATAAAGTTAGTTCTAGTTGAATCACACAATTCTATTAGAATGGTAGAGCGCTACTACGGTCCGCTATAATAAGCCTACCAAATTATTATATCTGAAAAATCCCTAAAATTAGTAAGGAGATGGCCCTATAAATGGCTTTCAAAGCTATTAATAATACGGCTGGCCTAGAAGGCCTAGTCCCTACACTCCTAGTCTTTAGAGCTTACCCCCGAATGGTCAAATCGGATGTACTATTACCTTCAGTTATATAGCGAGCTGCGGCTATTAGGAAAGCAATGGTAGAAATCTAGAAGCTATAAGCTAAATAACAGATTGCTGACGCTCTTAATACGCGAAATAGATAATGAACTGACGCTATTTACGGCCTCCCACCTAGTTTACCTGTCTTAGTCTGGAGAGAAGGCAATACTAGCTAAAGCGGTTATTGGGACGGGCTATATATGCTGCTTACCGTTAATGGCAAGACCTACACTGTAAAGCTACTAAATGGGCCTATAACCTTCCGCTCTATGGTTGTAAAATCTTACCTATTGGACCTATAAGACTTAGTCGAACCATAAGAGTCTGTTAAATTAGCTAAACTAGTACCTATACTAGCTAAACCTCAATTGTTACCTAAAGCTAAACTACAGCTACCGCTAAAGCAAGGTAGAGGTCGCCCCCGCAAATACCTATTGCTTATAGCCGTCGCAGATATGGCTATTACGGACGCTATAATAGACATAGATGCCCTTACGGGTGATATTGTAGATATAGCTAATATTGCTATCTACTTATAGGACAATAATACCGTAGATATAGCTAACACTACTATTTACTTACAGAACAATGGTAACACCTAGTTTAGCGCTTTATAGCAAAAGGAGGTTATAGGCCTACTTAAGAAAGGCGTCTTTAAGATTATTAAGCTATATAATATACTAAAGGGGGTTAAACTCTTTAATTTACAGTTTATTAATAAGATTAAGAATAAGGGAACTAATAAAGCCTTTAAGAAATTATAACTTGTTATATAGGCCTATAACGATTTAGAGAAAGAGCTAGTCCTTACTTAGTTACTAATAATTTAATAAGTTAGCTAGCGGCTAATTCTCTATATTGCTGCTATGCTACCATAGATATAACTTTACCTCTGAGATATCTTACAAGCTTATGTCCAGTCTACTATAAACCTAAACTGTAAGTTCTACGTATAACCACCACACAAGCTAAATAAACAATTAGGAATTAATAAGGACTCCGTTTTGAAGGTTATAAAGCCACTTTATAGAGTGCCTAAAGCTAGAAACCACTGGTTTAAGACCTACTATTTATACTACGTTAATTAGCTGCGAATGGACCAGTCTACGTACAACCCTTACTTACTCTACAGTAATAAACCTTTTAGAATTGTCGGCTTATAGACTAATAATACGCTATTTTTTATAGATAATACTATAGTAGGGTAAAATAGGCCACTACTTAGTGCCTTGGCATTTTCCTGTATATATTAAGCCTTCGGCTTCTCTCCTTCTCTCTATCACGACCTACCAGAATACATTCTTTCCTTTCTTCTTACTGACTGCTTTTCTACTAATTAATTACGACTGACGACCGACCGACCGACCGACCGACAGACAGACGGCACTGTGACTTTCCTATCTAAGAGTGGTCGTACCCTCCCACATATTTTATGGCATTCCACATAGGGACGACGGCAAGCTCTTTAGATTAGAAGTCTGGTATTCTACACACAACTATATACGCACAGGAACATACCACGACTACAGAAGAACCGCCAGCTGCGGAAGAACGACCAGCTGCAGAAGAACTGCCAGCCAGACAGACGAGACGAAAGCAGAAAACCAGGCAGTATCGGACAGCAAGGGGAACCAGGTAGTCCCTGAACAGAAAGACAGCGGAAAAGACGGATATTAGACTTAACGCACAGGCCAAAGAGTAGCAAAAAGGAGTGGCAAAGGTCTCGGAAAGTTACATACAAGGACGTTAAGCGAACCAACGAGCCAATTAGACAACGTCAACTGGCAATCAGAGTTACCTAATATCTCACCACCCGCGCGCGCGCGAGCATGGCCAGAGCTTTATTAAGGATACAGAGACGATAAGTAGCTAAGGGCCAACGAGATCTAAGGTATCTGGCGGCGAAGGAAGTTAGCGCGGCCCTTCAGGAACAGAAGAGAGAACACCAAGAAAGGCCGCAAGCATATAAAATCGGATCTGTCCTTAAAAGCTTCCTATTCTGGCTCAGCTTTATCTTCTTTCAAGTTATCCGGATCGTATTAGTGGCGGCTGTAGAGGCGTTCCATAAAGATACAGATATAAGTAGAAGCCTAAGGCCTAGCAGTACCCTACCGCGCGGAGTAACGGCAGGCCAAAATAGACGGACGTATCGAGACCCGGCAGTAGTAGAAGATGGCGATTCTATACTCTCCCAGGAAGACCGACCTCCAGGCATTAAGAAGCATCCAGAAGGAACCAAAGCCTATACTTCTTTTGCTGAGTATAAACCAATACTAGGACAGCTATCTGGGACGCCCTTTGTTAAGACTACGGCTATGCAAGCAGACCTACCGTAGCGTGCACCCGTGATATCTAGGGCCAATAACCCTTAGTAGACGAAGGATATAAGCCGCAAGGACCACCTGCAAGCTCTTGAGGAAGCGCTAGATGTATATAACTAACAGTCAACGGCTCAAGACAAGATCTATGTTATGGTTCAGCCTATGCTAGCCCTAGGAACTATTAAAACTCCCTACTTCGTAGGACAAAACGTGTTACAGTTTATTGAGCAGTACAAACGGCTATGCGCCCGACATTATATAACGAGTAAGGAGAAGCACCAGGGTCTTCCAGATTACTGCGATTACTGGATAGGAATGTGGATCCAAAGTCTGCCTAAATTCACAGCCGGCAATTGGACGGAGCTCGTAAGAAAGCTTAGGGTAGAATACTGAGGAAGTGACCGCTTTCGTAAAATGGAGACGGTAAAATTCTTAGAGGCCTATATACTACAGTGTAGGAACAGCCCACCTAGCGTGCGCGAGTACTATAGGCAGTTTACACTAATCTCCTAAAGGGTTACGGAGGTAGGCAATCTAGGGAACGCTTAGCGAGGGTACTAGTTTGTAAAAGGACTTCCGCTTAAATATCGAAGGTATGCTATAGCCAAAACGGGAGCTGATCTAGATAGACGAGAGTCCTTTAACTTTCATCAGCTATAGAGAGCCATAGAGGACAGGCTTAGTTTATATAAGGGCGCAGATCGTCTATCGAAAATGGACCCCAAGGAGCAGAGCCTTCGTCAGCTAGTTAAGCAGTTCTGTAATTAGCAGCCAGTTATAAGCAAAGATGCTACCCTTCGACTGCCTGCGATCTTTTAGCCAAATAAGACAGCCGACGCCCGTTAAGCCAGCCAGAAAACAGACCTAGTTAGACTAGGTGTACACGAAAGAGCCCTAGTGTAGTAGTAGCCGCCTGCCACGAATTAAGCTACAGTTCAAAGCCTAGTATAAGGATATGGCCTGGCACCAGGATACAAAGACCGGCAGAACAGCACCCGACCTCCGTAAGACTTTCAATATCCGTAGGACTTCCGACCTCCGCAGGACTCTCAATATCCGCAGGACTTCTAATATCCGCAAGATTCTACTGCCTTTGGACGACCGCAGCGGGACGCATAGGGTCAGTAGGATGGCACGCGATCTGGCCCGGGCCGATAGACCTGTTTTAGATGCGGAGGAAGCCACCGTTTCACTAAGTACGAATGCCAAGGGCTTAAGGATCTTATTCAGCAAGGACTTGTACATCTATCTAATTGAAGAAGACTGGTAGCTGGGATATGTGATTAACCTAGACCTGAACTCCCATAGCTCGGCAATGAAGGACAACTGAAAGGTATTAAGAACTGGCTCCGTATATACTAAGGAGTAGACCTAGACAGACCGAAGAAAGAACAGACGTAGCAGCGGGCCTTCTATGACGGAGCAGCGCTAAAGATTAGTGATGAGAAAAGTATAAACTGGGGGGACTACTATTAGAATCGCCTGACCCTTGAAGACAGCTGTGCAACTAGGACAGCTGTAAAGCCGTAGGAGAACAATATAAGACCAGGAGATTACGTCCAGATTAGGTCACAGCCTATAGATAAGGCAGCTGAAGCTAGGGAAGACTATTATCAAGTGGTACCTATAGACGGATCATCCGACCCTTGGCCGCGACCTTAGAGATGACCGTGTAACTAGGCTCCGCAGCAAGCTCCGAAGCAGGCTCCGTAGGAGGTGTAGGATGTTCGACTAGGGGACAGTCAAGTTCTGAGGTAGGGGAGGGGACGTAGGTGACGACCGTATAAAAGATTTCTATTTATCTACTTATTTACTGTATTTCCTAAAGCTCCTTTTCTTATTTATTTTCTTGATTACAACGCGTCGAGACGCGTCAGTCGCGACAACCTACTGCTGCAAAGATATCAGTTTAGCTCACCGCCTGTCGCCGAGCTAATAGCGATTTTCCATCCCGGGGATAAAAAATCCTAATTGGTCCATTCAGCAGTAAAGCCGGCAGAACTCTACACCGCCCCTGGAATTCGACGATACGCCAGCTACACAATGAGAACGGATACCGAGAGCCTTAATTGATTGTATAGATACAAAGCCGATTGTACAATGCAGAGCTGTACACAGTGCCTTGATCAAACGACTACACAGAAGCCTTAGTCAATCAAACAACTGCACAGAAGCCGCAACTGGTCGAAGAGTCAAATCAAGCCAGAGCCTCAATACCAGCATATCACGTCACTGCATCAAATCAGTCGAATGTCGTCAAATTAGAGCCTTCAACCGGGCCGACCTTATTCCTTATTCAAACGACAACTGATCGCAGCACGACTGTCACTGCTATCACTGCCATCTAAATGCAGTACTGCGCCAGCTACACGACGAGAACGGACACCGTGGCAAGGAAGAGACCTGTACAAAGATACTCTGCAAGAGATCATACACAGGGCACAGCTAACCACATTAAGCCCAAGCCATCCTCATGCGACTAAAGACAGGACAAAGCCGTATCTAACTAAGCCAGTAAAGGACCTTATCAAGGATTGCAAGGGAAACAGGAATTAGACATACAGGAGCCAGGGCTTTTCCTCAGAGGCTGTCTTAACAAAGGACTATATTATAGATACAAGGGCAAAGGATATGCGACGGAGGTAGTTATAATAGCCGAGAAGCTACCACCGGATGACAAAGAGACTGGAAGCAGAAAACGGTCTCTGGAAGGCTTTTAAGCTAAAAGAAGATCAAGAACACGTGAGCGTACTACCAGCAGCGAGGGCAAAGGAGCAGCTATAAAGGCCTAAGATGCGCCAAAGAAGCCAAGTGCAAAGACGGCCCAGAAAGAGAAGAAAGCAGCTATCAAGGACGTCCCAGAAAAGCACTAGGCCTATGGTAGTAGTTCAGAGGAAGCTACCGTTAGTGCTCACAAAGAAGGAAGTCTCAAGACAGGTCTCTGGATTGTACGTCTAGAGGATACCAAGAACCTTGATCGACTGCACAGCCAGAGTCTTGATCGATTATCTACAGATGCGGAGCTCCGATCGGACGTCTACACGGGAGCTTAACCGAACACCTACAGTGCAGGGCCCAGGTCGTACATGTAGCAGAAGACGCCTTAAGTTAAGCCAGAGCCTCAGTCAAATCCTGATCAGTCGAGCGCTGCCTGTACAAGTCAAGTCGTCAAACCAGAGCTTTCAGTCGGGCCGACCCAATACCCTATTTGAACGCCAGTCAATCATACGGTCACAGTCAAATCGAATCAGTCACCTGTTGCCGTCTAATCAGATATCTTCAATCAGCAGTCAAAGATGCATCACCACAGGCACGCAGGCACGCAGACACTAGGCCTAATCAGGAAACCAGTACACGGCCAAAAGAACATCAGAAACACGGTCAATTAACGTTTCGGAGCCCCTACGAGAGCCTCTTCCCTTAACTACCCACCTCCGTATTAATCGACTGCCGCCCGTCTCAACGCCCACGGACTAGTTAACCAGAACGATCTTTCCTACAGACATAGTTACGGAGCTTTACACGGAGTCTTACACAGAGTTATACACGGAGTCTACGGATATAAAGCATACAGGTGCAGAGCCTTGATTAGACAACAGCACGGCAGCTTGACTGGACGCCTATATATGCGAAGCCTTAATCGAACGGTAGATAAGGAGCCTTAACCGATCGTACGTCTACGCGGAAGTTTAATCGATTGTCTATAGATACAAAGCCTCAGTCATACATACAGCAGAAGACACCTTAAGCCAAGCCAGGGCCTCATCAGATCTCGATCAGCTAAACGCCGTCTCCGCATTCAAATCAGGACAGTGCTTTCAACCAGGCCGACTTTCTACCTTAATCGAACGACCGAACGATCAGTTGCAGCACGTCGTCGCCGACCAATCAGACAGTCATCGTCCGGCAGTCAAGGCATGCACGCAGACACGCACACAGGTACTAGGCCTATACGGGAAATCAGTACACGGCCAAAGGATCGTCGGAAGCATTATCAGTCGACGTTTTAGAACCACGGACGCAGACACGGACGCAGACGCAGACTATACAATACAGAGCTACAGATACACAGCCAGACGCATAGCCAGATGCAGAGCGATGCGGATATAGAGCTTAACGATACAGGGCTAGGGGCAAAGTCTTAATATCAAACGAGCGAGTCGGGTCGTAGCCTCTGCCATTTTAATCGACTGCCCTGCCGCCGCCGCTGCTACCGCTATTCCGTCCGGCTATTTTGTCCCTACTATCTCGGCTGGCTACTCTATCTCTACTATTCTATCTTACTACGCTAGATCTGTACCGCTGCTAGATCTGCCGGATCTGCTATATCGTCCAACTATTCCGACCGACCTATTCTAGGCCTAATGCTATTTTGGCTGTTCTACTGTTGCTCTCCCAACCGCCAGACCCTACCGTTTCGATCGCCCCGCCGCCGCCCAACTAGCTGCCTCCGACCGACTGCTACCGACCGTTCTATCACTGACCGCTCTATCGCTGCTGCTGCTGCTACTGCTGCTGCTACTGCTACTGCTACTGCCACTGCTGTTCCGACCAGCTATTCTACTGCTGCTGTTTAACCATTCCGTTCCGCTATTTCGATTGTTTTATCGCTACTATTCTAACCAACTGCCACCGACTAACTGCTACTGACCGTCCTGTTACTGATTCTTCTACCAAGTATTCTGCCGCCGACTGTACTGTTTTATTTTACTACGCTAAGTATCTACTTTTCTTACTGTCTCTACTACCATTACTGTTACTGCTGTTACTGCTATTACTGCTATTGCTACTATTACTGCTACCGTTATTATTTCTAGTTTACTGCTGTCCTAGTTACTAGGTTAGATCTTAGCTATAGGTAACGGAGGGGCACTACAGAACAGTTCTATAGGAGAGCTGAGGATAGGGTTATCTAAGTTCTTTTAGGGGTGTGCTTTCCTTTTTCTATTCTGCCTTTGCTTTACTTTCGTTTGGCTATT
>Ga0307515_10015368_pt1 | contig 14108 bp, 2 predicted proteins | sample 17_EM_MG_FD_194513 | JGI IMG/M metagenome (GOLD analysis project Ga0307515, IMG submission 194513) | Populus trichocarpa ectomycorrhiza microbial communities from riparian zone in the Pacific Northwest, United States - 17_EM | ecosystem: Host-associated > Plants > Roots > Unclassified | place...
GTTTCTGTTCTTCTTCTTCTTCTTCTTCTTCTTCTTCTTGTGTAAAGGGATTTTCTCCTAATAGGATACTTCGTGTATAGTACACTAGCTGTTTAACTTGTTTTTTTATATCTTTTATTTCTTCTTCTTCTTTTTCTAGCCCTTTAGAGGCCTGGGTTAGACTTTTTAAAGCGAAGCTTAGATGTTCTTCTAGAGAAAAGGAATAGGAGGGTATATTATCCGTACTATCCGTAGTAGTTATTAGTTTTATTGTCTTTTTTATAGGTTTTTGGTTTTCTTTTTCAGGAGAAGACTAAGGATGTCGTCTTTTTTCTCCTACCCTAATTAGGCTAGGAGAAGGAGAAGGGGGAGAATAAGTAGATGTAGAACCTTCATCACTTATTTCTATAGGAGGTTTTTTTTAGACCTATTAGGCCTTAGCATTTTGTATCTTATATAGGGGTTCCTAGTTTTTACTATCCTTATACCCTTTCTCCTTACTAATCCTACTAGAAGATTTCTGGGGAGATTAGGCTAAAAGGTAGTATAAAATCTAGCCTCTATATTTCGTGGTTTTGGTATTTAGTTTTAGTATTTCTGTCCGTACCTCGCTTATAAGCTAGGACCACCCTTAAAAAGAATTTTCTATTGGGGGAAAGGGGGTAAAATAATAAATAAATCCACCTCTAGGTCGCTAGATAGTAGGAATTAAGTCTTAAAAGTTGGAAAATCAATTGTTTTTGATGGTAAGATGGGTATGCGTAAGTTTTAAAGTGTGGCGCTACCTTTTGGTAAGGTTGCATGTGCGGTAAAGGTCTTAAAGAACTTTAACTACTAGTTAAAGTTATCAAATTAGTTAGATTTGCCTTACTAAGACCTACTATAAAGATATTAGTTCTGCTTACCACTCTAACTAAGCTAATAGTGATTTTCTATACTGGGTATAGAAAATCCTAATTAGTCCACTTAATAATTAAAACTAGTAAAACTCTATACTACTACTTAACGCAAATACACGAAACGTAATAAGTAATAAGCCTTAACTAAAATTAAATTATTCAAGACCTTTAGCTAAAGGGGGGGGTACTATAATAGGACTAGCCTAGTTATAGTAGGAATGTCTTAGTAAAACACTTAATAGATAAATTCTAACGCTTTAACTAAATTCTACTTAATTCTGCTAGCTTAATTAACTTCTGCTAAGTTCTACTAGATTAATCGAATTTTACTAAAGTATATTAAAGACCGTATGCGTATATACGCCTATATTGACTACCAAGACCCCTAACTATTTAATTATATGATTCTCCCGTTATTCCTTTCTCTTCTTTACGCAACGTCTTGTTCTCTATAAGAGCTATACCCTTAGATTTAGATAGAATTTATATTGTTCCTTCGAATCTTCCCTAAAGTCTCTTTACGCCCTTATATAATTAAAAGATTTATAGGAGAAAAGAATAAGTTAAAGGAATTTCTTATATAGATAAAGCTAAAGATTTAGTATAAAGAAACTAAGCTAGTAGAATTAGTAGACTAAGTAGTATATATAGGACTATTTTTAATAAGTAGGGAACTAAAGTAGTTTAAACCTTATTTTATAGAGATATAAGCTAATAAATTAGCAACTACTAACCTAGAGGTATAGTATATATTTTTAAGCTAGAAAGAATTTACTAGTAAACTAATATAGATATATATAGATCCGGAATTAATAGTAATAGCTAAAGAGAAGCTATATTAACTTATATAAAGGGGATTAGTAATAGACTATATAACGTAGTTTTAAATACTAGTAGGATAAACTAAATAGAACTAAGGGGCGTTAGTAATATAATATAAGAGGAGGCGAAAGGCTAAAGTTTAAGCTACTATAATACTAAGAGACAATTTAAGTAATATAAAAGAACTAATTAAAAAAGCTAATTAAGTAAATAACTAGCTATACTAAAGCGATAAATTTAGTAGAATATAGTAAGGACTAATCTATATAAAGAAGACGTAATAGATATCTAAATTATAGTGTAGTGTAGAGCTAATAGACCTAAGCGGTACTAAAGAGTAAAGGCTAAACTAGGGATCTTAGTAGAAGAAAATATTTAGGCGGACTTTATAGTAAGAAAAGTAGTATAAAAAGGGGCTTATATAAACTATAGGAAATATAATTATTTTACTAAAGACTATTAAGGCAGTTAGAGTAATTATATAGTAAAGGGAACTAGACTAGTAAACGATATATATCTATATAGGGACAATAATATACTACGAGAAATAAAAGAGAGTTTAATTAAGAGTTTTATATTTTATTATAATAATATATATTAAGTTTATAAGTATGCTAAGTATAGCGTTAGCTATCATCTATAAGAGCTTAAGTTAAGAGAACTTTTAGGTATAGTAGAGTTAAATAAAGAATAAGATTAACTTTATAAACTAGGTAAGGATTTAGAGGGTATATTTAGCCAAAGATTAATAGAGAAGGTTTTTGTATATTAGTTTCACTAAAGGGTGATAAAATCTAAGGATTAAAATAATTAGACTATTAGTAGTAACGATAAGGTAATAAAGGCGGCTTACTAGGAGTATATAGACCTTAAGGACGTAATAATAGAGGTAGAGGCTAAAACGGCTATAGAGACTAAAATAATAATGGGGATTAAGACTCTATTAGACACGATATCTATTATTTTATAAAATATAAAAGAAGTAGAATAGTAAGCCACTTTAGTACTTAATAAAGGCAAAAGGCTATAGACTTAAAATTCTTAAAAAGAAATAAAAAAAGCTTAAGGACCTATAATAGACAAAAACTAATAGAGTAGAGTAGTAGCTTAGTTTAAAGATAAATAAATAAGTACGGGACGAAGATTTCTAAAGGCTTAAAAATCTAAGCTAGGCCTATAGGATAGGGATAAGGCGTTATATATAAAGTATTAGTAAGCTAATATAAGAGTTAAATAGAGTGTTTAACCTAAGGGTTAAAGGGCTAATACAATAATTAAAAAGTAAGAGAACTTTAAGGATCTATTAGTTAAATATAGACTAGAAAAAAGTTAAAAAGAATTTAAAGGGAGAATTTATACGTAGCAAGAATAAAACTAGAACTATGGGCACTTGTTGGAAATTTTACTTATAGGCTAAAAATAGGTACACTAAGGGTAAAGTAGTTATAGGAAATTAAGTAAGAAGAGGATTTTAGAATCTCTACTTAATATAAAGAATAATATATTAAAGGTTGCAACAATATAGTAATAAAAAGGTACTTTTTTATAGATAGATTATATATACCTATAGAGCTATACTAAAAGTAGTATAGATAGCGATATAATAATAAGTAGGAAGACATCTATATATAGCTAAATAAATAAGTTATATTTAAGAAGCCTTAATTATAATAGTAAGAGATTTAGAAAGATAATTAAAGGAGTAGAGAAGTAAATAATAAAATTTAATACCTACTAATAAAAAGCTAGTAGTTAGATTAGTTATATAGAGGTTTAAACTTAAGGATAAAAATAAGTTAAGAGTTAACTTAAGATACCTAGTATATTATATATTATTATAGATAACTAATACACAATATATAAAACGCTAAAGGTAAAAAATAAGAAATACCCTATAAGGATATATTAGGCGTTAAATACGTAATAGTATAGAAATACTAAGTATATATATAGCTAGCATTTAGTAGAAGTTTAAGGACAAGGCAACTTAATACTTTAACCTAAAAGATTCCTTATAGAAGAATGCCTAGATAAATAATAGTAGTGGAAATACCTAACAAATACGTATTTATAGTATATTAAAGATAAAAAAACTAACCAAGTATTAGATAAAAGTAGACTAAGTATAAATAGAATTTAGTAGCTAGTAGTTAGAAAAAAGGGAGGCCTATAGAACTAAAAGGAGCTAGTAGTAGAGCCTTAGACTCTTAAAGGAATTTATAGATAATATTAAAATTTATAAGTAAATTAGTAAGATTAGTGGTTTGGAGCACTAATAAATAGTAGAGTAATAAGAAACCATATATTGTTAGTAATAGTTAGAAAAATAGGGCTACCATATAAATAGAAAGAGTACCTATATTTATTAGTTATAATTTTAAGAAATCTAATAGCTTATAGAGGAGGTATTATTAATTTTAGAATAGGACCTATTTAGATAACTATTAAAGGAAGACTAATTAAGATGTCCTTTAATATTCTACTATTAGGATAGGATAAGGCAATATTAAGTATACCTTAGTTATAGAAATATAATTTAAAGATCGATTAAGTTATAGGTTAGGTTAATATTAAAAATACTTAACGCTATAAAATATAATAATAAACTAAGTTAGTATAGTACTAAGTTAGAGCGATATATAAAGAGACTACGTAATGCTTAAGTTATATACTAAAGAGATACTATAAGTACGGCAAAAAAATCATAGAGGTTAATAAGTAAAAAGCTATTAAAGTATATAGTACAGGATTATGAAATAGAATTAGAACTAGAAACTAGTTTAAGGTTTTTTCTAATTTATAAGCTAATTAAAAAAGAGTTAAAAGTACTTAAGAAGTTTATCTAGAAAACCCTATAGAGAGGATATATTAGACTATAATAGTTATTAGTAGGCTATCTAGTATTATTTATACTAAAGAAGAACGGAAAACTTAGGTTTTATATTAATTATAAATAGTTAAATAGCATTGCTTAGAAGGATAGATATTCTTTACTCTTAATTAACACAATTTAAGATAGAATAGGTAACGCATAAATATTTATAAAGATAGATTTAACATAGGTATAGTACTATTAGATTAGGATTAAGAAAGGCAATAAATAAAATATTACGGACCTTATATTAGCAGTAGTACAACTACTAAAAAAAGATATAAATAGGTTAGTTAAGATAGTATAGAAGGCGCTAAAGCTAATTAAGCTATAGAATAAGGGGTAGCTAAGTTATATAGCCAGGTCCGTTATAGGTTTAGAGCATAGAAATATAGGAATGTAGAAATATAAGAGACGTACTAATATACTAATATACTAACGTACTTAGTATATTTTTTAGGCGTAGTATTAAATACTTAAAGGATTATAGTCCCTACCTAGATAGTTCTCTTCTTTATAGTAAATCTTAAAATATAATTAAAATTAATCTATTAGGCAACCTACTCCACTAGTTATATTTATATTGTTAATTATTTATACCTATATACCTAGCCCTTTAATAAGTCTACCATGGTATTTCTTATAAGGCTTTATTATATATTTACTACTAAGGTTATTATAAAGAAAGTTAAATCATATACTACTTTAAGCACTAGTTATAATGCTATTTATAGCAGCAACTACTTGAAAATTAGAAGGCAATACTAGTATATAAGATAATAACTTAGTAGTAGTTATAAGAAACTAGCTTAGGAGTGTTATAGAGTAAAATAATACTAATAATTAGGTACTACTTTAATAATTATAAGATATAAAAAGGGAAAGAATTAAGATGCCACCAATTAAAAGATTTTTAGGGGAGAAGTATAAGCTAAAGGGATTCCTTATATAGATAAAGCTAAAAATCCAATATAAAGGGACGAAGTTAGAATAAGTAGTAGATTAAGTGGCGAATATAGAACTATTCTTAACGGGCTAGGTACTAAAGTAGTTTAAATCTTACCTTATAGAGATATAAGCTAATAATATAGTAACTACTAACCTAGAGATATAGTATATATTCTTAAGTTAAAAAGGATTTGCTAGTAGACTAATATAAATATATAAGAATCTAGAATTAATAGTTACAGTAGAAGGAAAGCTGTATTAACTTATATAGAAGGGGTTAGTAATAGACTATATAACGTAGTTTTAGATACTAGTAGTATATACTAAATAGAACTAAGGGGCGTTAATAGCTAAGTATAAAACGGGGCTAAAGGCTAAAGTTTAAGTAACTATAATATTAATAGATGATCTAAATAATATAACAGAGCTAATAAAGTAGGCTATTAAGGTAAATAACTAGCTATATTAAAGTAAGAAGTTAGAGAGAATATAGTAAGGTTTAGTGTATATAAAAAAGATAGAGTAGGTATCTAAGCTATAATATAGCGTAAAGCTAATAGACCTAAGCAATACTAAAGAAAATAGAAAAAGTAATAAGCAACTATAAAAACTTAAAGGATAAAAATTAGATAATTAAAGGTCTAAGGAGCGGAGGCTAAACTAGGGATTTTAATAGTAGAAGATGTTTAGACAGACTCTATAATAAGAAAAGTAGTATAAAGTAGAGGCTTATATAAACTATAGAAAATAGGGTTATTCTACTAGAGACTATAAAGGTAGTTAAAGTAACTACGTGGTAAAGGGAACTAGATTAGTAAATAATATATTATAAGGAACAAAGGAATAGTTAATTAAGAGTTTTACGTTTTATTATAGAAAAAGACTAGATATAATTTAAGAGTTAAATTAAAGCATAGTAAGAATAGCGAGGTTACTATAAACTAAAAATACTAAGTAAACTAAGGAATAAAGCACCTTTATAAAAGATTACTAGTAGGCCTAAAATAGGCACGCTAAAAGCAAAATAGCTTAAAGAACTAGAATAAGAAGAGGACTTAGAGGTTTTAACTAGTTTTAAAGAATAGTATTTAAAAGGCTATTATAACGTAGTAATAATAAGATACTTTCTTATAGATAAATTGTATACGCTTATAAAGCTATACTAAAGGCAGTATAGGTAGCGATATAATAATAAATAGGAAGACTTCTACTTATATCTAGATAAAAGAGTTATCTAAGATTAAGTAATTATAAAAAAATATATAAGCTATACTAAAGGAGCATTAATTATAACGTCTAAAAATCTAAAAGAGTAATTAGAGGACTAGAAATATAAAAGATAGATTTTAGTACTATTAAGTAAGAAACTAACGTTTAGATTAGCTAGATAGAGATTTAAACTTAAAAGTAAAGATAAGTTAGAAGTTAACCTAAGACACTTAGCATATTATATATTAGTATAAATTATATATATAAAAACCTAAAAGAGAAAAATCAGAAGCACTTAATAAGGATATATTAGGCGCTAGATAAGCGATAGTATAAAAATATTAAATATATATATATAGCTAGTATCTAGTAAAAGTATAGAGGTTAAATAACTTAATACTTTAATTAAAAAGATTCCTTATGGAAGAATACTTAGATAGAAAATAGTAGTTAAAATATCTATAAAATATATATTTATATTATATTAAGGATAAAAAGCGAACTAGGTATTAGCTAAAGAGTAAGCTAAATATATAAGAATTTAGTGGCTAATAGTTTAAAAAAAAAAGAAAAGGTATAAGGGAACTAGAGGTTCCTAAGGTTAATATAGTAAAAAAAGGCTTAACTTAGCACAATTAGTTAATAGAGGATACTGTCTGTATATAACACATTATAAATAGCTATCCCCCTACTAGAGTAGGTGCTTATATTTTTATTTAGCGCCGTCTAGTTAGGACTTTACTTAATTAAAGTAAGCCTTTAATTAGTCTAATTCTATTTATAGCTTAGGCTAAATATACCTTATTATCCTAACTTAGGTCCAATTAGGCTCTATATAAGGCGGTAAGTCCTTCTCTACTTTAATTGTTATTAAATCGTTACTATTTATAATAAAGCCTCCCTTCTTACGGATTTTAACCCTTAAATTTTTAATATAGCTCTTTAGAAATTAAGCTTTCTTAGCTAAGGGACTAGGGACTAGTGGCTTGGTATTATTTTATAAGATAGTTCTAAAATTTTAAATTTTAAACTCTTTAGTTACTTTTTTATTAATCTTAGTAACTCGCTCTTAGACTTCGTCCTACTTTTAGTTTAATTTACTCCTTTCTAGCTCTTTATAAGCTCTTTTTGTCCTTACTAATAATTCTACTAATAACTTTAACCCTTATGGTCCTAAATAATCTAACTAACCTTAATTATCAATATTTTTCTCTTTTTTAGGTTTTTCTTTTTTTTTTACCTAGGACCTACTTACTTAAGTTTATTATTCTTTGGCCCAATATAGTAGTAATAGGAGAAAGTTATACCTAAATTTATAATAATTAATTTAAACAGATCCTAACGACTAATAGTTATTATAATTATTTCTCTAAGTTTTTAAAGTGGCTTAAATGGTTCTAAAATAAGGAGGTTTAACGATTTAATATAATCTATTTTATCTTTACTACGGCCGGTCTTAATATAGCCCAGTTTATTTCTAATTTTTGCTATTATAGATGCTTTAGAGATAGTTTACTTTATTACGGCTAAGTTAGTTCCTATTAAATCTAGATTATACCTTTTTAGTTAAGTATTGCGTTTATTTAATTAACTGGTCCTATAAATCCCTAAACACTTATTTAACCAATTTATTAAATTTTAGAAGCTTGCTTAAGACCTAATTTTAGCTATTAACTAAGGAGATATAGACTAAATTAAAACTCTTTAAGGTAACGTGGATAGTGCTTATATAGTTTTAATAAAAGCGCTTTATATATAAGTAATTTCTTTTAGTCCTTTTGGTTTCCTATTAACCCTAATAGCTACTATATTCTTAAAAATAATAATCTTATAGCCTATATAGGTGCTTATTACTTTAATAGGTCTAGTAAAAAACTTTTACATTATAACCGCTTTATAAGGGCCGCTTTGGCTAAACGCGGTATTACTAAGGCATCTTTTGGCTCTATTGCCTTTAGTGCCTTATTTACTACTCCTATACTATATTTACCCTTATTTAGCAGGAAATGGCGCTATAAAGCCTTACCTAAGCAGAAGCAGGTTAAAATTAACCTTAATTTTTCTAAAGAGGACCTTCCTAAAGTTAATAAGGTAATTATAACTAAGGTGCCCCGTTTTAGCACTACTAAGATCCATTTTAGCCCTTCGGCCAGATTTAGCTCTACTATTACTAAGAAGTCTTATACTATCTCTTTTAACCTTATTACTCCTATTAAGCCTAATAAGTTAACCTCTATTTTATAAAGGGATATTCTAGCTCTTATCCTATCCTTTTAATAAGGATTAGCCCTAACTTCCTCTAATAGGGTCCTATCTATTTAGTTAAATAGTATATCTAATTTATTAAAATAGAACTTGAAACGTCTTTAGGAAGTTCTTACTACTATAGGTCTTATTAGTATTCTTTAGTTATTTTTAATACTAATTAGTCTATTTTAGGTGTAATATACTCTAGCTACTTTTGCTAAAGTTATTATAAAGCTTAATAGTTATACTAACCTTCTTTAGCGCATTTCTTATAATATTAAGGACCTAGGGGTCGATCTTAATATTCTTAAAGGGAGTATAACTAATATTAATACCGCTTTATATCGTATTGCTAACTCTCTTAATAATATAGAGTTTATTAGCGGCACTCTAACTTTTATAGCCCCTCTTACGCCTTAAGCTAATCCCCTTAGCTATTCTAAGCTAATTAGTAGCAATATAACTTCTCCCAATACTTTAGGGAATCTAGAGTGTAATTTTAGTACTAATATGGCTTATTCTTTTTTTATTAGGGACACTTTAGCTAATAGCTTTAGTTTAGTAGGATTTAGTACTAGCGCTTAGTAAGTGGTCCTTTCTTAACCCTTTTTAGCTAGGTTAACATCTTGTAGGTCTCTTTAAGCGGCAGCCTTCTTTAGTTTAGTTTCTTTTATTATATTTAGGTCGGTTAGCGAAAAATAGTAATAGGTTAGCCCTTTTCTTTTATTTCTTTTACCTAGGTAGATATAAACTAGCTCTTTTAGCTATAGGTTACTATTAGTACTCCTCAGATAAAATTCTACTATATTAGTTCTAATTTAGTTCTAATTATATTATTATTCTAGTTAGACTAACTAAGTCCTTTTATAGTCTTACTAAAACCTAAAAAACCTTATTTAAAGAAAAATTAGAAAAGAGTTATTATTTAACACCTTTTCTCCTTTTTAGGGGCCGTCTTATTTTATTATAGTTCTTACTTTTAAGGTGCGAGTTATAGGTAGTCTATAGCCTATTTTGTCCTAAAGTGCGCCTATAAGCTCTTGTTATAGTTTTTAATAGGTTTTTAGCTAGTTCCGATATATTGTCTTTTAGACTATATCCTTTCTAATATACTTAATACTTTATAGTTCTATTTTCGTCTTCTATCTAGCCTAAAATAGCCTTAATATACTATTATTTTAATTTGGGTATATCTATAAAATAAGGCATAGGATATTATCTCCCGCTAACTATATTTAGTATATATTTTTCTAAAAGGGATATTATAGATATTCTAATTTGCTAGTAATTTAAGCTAATATGCCTGTGTATTAATTACCCTTATAACTTTAAACAGTCTAAAATTCTTATAATCTAGCTTTTTCTTAGGTCTATTTATCTGTATATACTTACCCGCTAGCTATATATAGTCTTCTTCCTTAAATTCTATAGGTTTATAATCTATATTATAGTATTTTACTTAAAATTCTTAAGCCTTAACTAAATATTGCCTTAATTTATTATAATTTGTCTTTAATTTATTGGCCAATTTATTAGCATACTTTAATACACTGCCTTTATAGGCTTCTCTTAGACCCTTACCTCTAAATAGTATTTTAGCCTTACTTACCTAAAATAGGGTTATTCCTATAGAGGTGTGAATTAAGTTATTATAAGTAAACTCTGCTATATATTACGTTATGATATTTAATTACGCTGTTGCGGCTCCCGTTAGAGTCCATGTAGCGGGTTTATATAGGTATATATATATATATATATATAAGAGGGGAACCGTACCGCTAGGGCCGGATAAAACCTCTCCTTCTCTTGTTATATAGCCTATATAGCTTCTCTTCTAATTAGTAACTGCTAAGTACAAGTAGATGTCTTTTTAAGGCGCTATAGAAAAGCCATCTTAATATATACTCCTGGGTCTATCTAGTAGGGTATATAGCTAGGGCCTAGGTTTCGTTTCTAGCTGCTCTAGTTATTTAGGTAGGGCATAAACTGGTAGCCTATAAGGCTAGTAGTGGTGTAAAAGGTTCCGTCGTTTGTATCTACGTTAACGTATATAGCTCTATACCTTGCTAAGTTTTATTAAGTTCTGTTAGGATATTAGCCTCTACCAAATTCTGCTAGGTTACTAAATTCTATTAAATTCTACCAGGTTGCTAAAGTTCTGCTAACTTTTGTTAGGTTATTAGATTCTACTAGGTTGCCGAGATTCTACTAAATTTTATTAGGTAGCTAAAACTTTACCAAATTCTATTAGGTTACTAAAACTCTGCTAGTTTCTATTAGGTTACTAAGATTCTGCTAATTTCTATTAGGTTGCTAAATTCTACTAAATTCTGCCAGGTTAATAAGTTTTACTAAATTTTATTAGGTTGCTAGAGTTTTACTAACTTCTACTAGGTTTGTTACGGACGCTTTAAGTATAATGTTATAACTACTTAGGAAAGAGTTAGAAGAAGCTAGTTAGTTAATTTAGGCACGGTCTAGAATGGAACCGGTAGAGCCATATAACAAGGAATAGTAACTAAGGTTATATAATATACTATATATTAAACGAGAGGAACGAGAGGGACTTACGTACCTTATATATAAGACGTATATTATATATAAGAAGGATTTTATAGGAGTACGGTTGTGTATTTAAGGACCCTTAGTCCCTACCTAGATAGTTCCTTCCTTATAGTGATTTTTAAAATATAATTGGAGTTAATCTATTGGGCAACTACTCCACTAGTTATTATTACATTGTTAACTTTAACTTACTTTACCTATATACCTAGCCTAATAACGAGCCTATTATAGTTCTTGCTATAAGGTTCCATTATATAATTACTACCTAGTTACAGTAATAAGTATAGAAAGTTAAACAACATGCCACTAAAAGTAGCCACTATAACGCTATTGACGGTAGTAACTACTTTAAGATTAGGTAACGACACCAGTATAGCAGATACTAACTTATAGCAACTAGTAACGGTTAGATAGTTATAAGAAATAGTTAACTAGTTAATAGCTAATAATGTAGTATTAAAAGAAAGACTTAATAGGATAGGAGTAGTAAAGATTAAGCTACTATTAATTAAGAGATTCTTAGGAGAGAGATTAAAGCTTAAAGGATTTCTTATATAGATATATTTTAAGGTTTTATAAGAAGGAGTAAAACTACTAATACCTGTAGACTGTCACGGGACACCCCCGTGACACCTTATACACGTCTACCTATTTCCACCAACTTAGCAACTAGAGACTAACCATGAGACGGCAATTTGCGGCAATCTGACGGCAATCTGCCATATTCTGCCATATTCCGCCAAGTTCCACTAAATCCTACTAAGTTCTGCCAGGACTACCACCTAAATCCTATTTTACTCCGTGCATATATTAACTAAGCAACTAAGCTAATAATATATACCCTTTCTTCCCATTTCCCTACCTTCTCTCCTTACGTAACGTCTTAACCTTATTATATAGTTTATATATATAGCTTAATAGTATCTACTTTACTATATATTATCGCCGCTTATACTCACTCCGTAATACTACATTATATTAACCACCTACATTACCGTTAAAATATAGACCAAACCCGAAGCCCCTATAATAACCGCCGGTATTATATCCGCACTTTAAGAATAGTTAGCAGAAATATAGAAGTCTTTTATAGACGCCCTTATATAAAACTAAGCCACTTTAAATTAATAATAAGCCGAACAAAAAACACGACACTAATAATTAATTAAGGACCTCCAAAAAGAAGTCCGTACCCTTAAGATGCCTATACTAAGACCTTAAGACCAAACGCTATCTCTAAAAATAAACACATAGAACGTGAGCCCTAAACCTACAGTAGTTACTTACCCTAAACTAACTACTACACCGCAACAATCTAAATAACTACTAGACCCTCCAATATTCACTAGCAAATAATAAAAACTCTAATTATTTCTAAGCTAGCTTAAAAATAAGCTAACTAGTAATGCTAACCGCTACCTAACTAAAGCTAACCAACTCTGCTACGCCCTAAGTTAACTAGAAGGAGACGCAGCTAACCTTATTAAACCCCTTTAACCGAACTTAGTACCAAGTCTAGTTATACTTCTTAAAGCTATATATAGTAACCTAAACCGCCAAGCTATTACTTAAAGAAAGATAAACTACATAACTTAAGGAACGAAAAGCTTTCTAGTATACTTCTCCAAATTTAACTATTATATAAAGGAAACAGGCTAGAACAACTCCGCACTAATTAACAGCCTTATTAAATCCTTAAGCTCTAAACTAAAAACCTCCCTAATAGGCGTAGACCTACTAGGAGCCCTTAATGCCTACGTAAACGTTATTAATAAACGGTACAACGATATACTACGCCTAATACCAAAGCCTGCCCCCTAATACAATACGATAACCCCATAAACGTCTATTAAGTTATCGTCTTAGCCTAAGCACCCTAACGCCATAGATATTAACACTAGAATCCTAAATTACGCCCCACTAGGGTCTTCTAAATAAGAACGACGCCTTAAGCTAGGCCTCTGCTTTAAATGCGAAAGAAAGGATTATATCTTAAAACACTACCTTATTCCCCTACCTACGCACTAAAACAATTTACAAACGGCTAACACTAATAGCCATTCACCGCATTAATCTTCCGGTTACTATCCCCAATCTTTATCTAGTTCTAGCCCTACATCTAGTAAGCACTATTTATAAGGATAAAGCTCCAACCAACGCTCTATAAGAACCCCACCCTAATTACCTCTAAAAGGAAGGTCCTAGAGCTAAGTCGCTCTCTAAAACGGCTCTACCTTAGGATCTTATTAAATGCATTTAACGTCACAAACTCTAACTCTTAGGACTATAGCATAACTATTAACTGCCGTCTTTAGCAAAATAGTTAATAGGCTAACGCTTAAATCCTAATTAATATAGGAGCTAGCGGCATAGGATTTATTAATAAGATCTTTACGTAAAATAATGGTTTTACCCTAACCCCCCTTAACCGGCATATTAATATATTTAGATTTAACGGTAAACGCACCATCTCAGGCCGTATCACCTACGTAGTAGCCCTAAGACTCTAATACCTAAACCATAAAGAACTAATTAAGCTTTTTATTACCACCTTAGGTTACCGGGTA
>Ga0307515_10015369_pt1 | contig 14107 bp, 3 predicted proteins | sample 17_EM_MG_FD_194513 | JGI IMG/M metagenome (GOLD analysis project Ga0307515, IMG submission 194513) | Populus trichocarpa ectomycorrhiza microbial communities from riparian zone in the Pacific Northwest, United States - 17_EM | ecosystem: Host-associated > Plants > Roots > Unclassified | place...
AATTCAACAAACATAATTCAAATTCAAAATAAATTAATTATAAATTATGCAATATAAACACAATGTCAAACAAATATAATTTTAAAATTTAAAATATTCCTAAATAATCAAGATTAAATAGAACTTTAACTTAAAGTAATTCAACTTAAACAAAATATCAATTTGATTTAATTGCTTTTCAAGTCCGGAACGGAACATGTGAAATGAAACCGGAACATTTCGGTCGAAATTTATCCTGAAAATCCGGAACAGACCGAGATTTGAAATGAAATAAAAATTATTTTATTTTTTGAATTAATATGAAATGTTTCGGCTATTCTAGATTAAACGAAACAGAATTAATAACCTTGATTTTTAAATATAGCGAGCCTGTTTGGGCTGCCTATTTTCTCCTCCTCTTTTCCCCAACTGGCCTCAGTTAAGCCAGGGGTTTGGTTGGCGTAAGGGCTCCCCTTTTTCCTTTCTTGTTTTCTTCTTCTCCTCCCACCTTGGCCTCGGTGAGGCCAATGGCGTTCGGTTGATCTTGGATTTTCTCTCCCCGTCTTCCTTCCTCTGTAAGCCTCGGCGGGACCTTCTTCTTCTTTCTCCTCAGCTCTAGTGTTTGGTTGGGTTTAGCTCCCCCATCTAGGCTAGGATTTGGTTGGGTTCCAAGCCAATCCACCTCTTCTTCTCTTCTCCTTATCTAGGCTTGGTCGGACTTAGCTCTCATCTAATTAAGCTACGGTTCGGTTAGGCTTAGAGCTAGCCCACCTCTTCTCCCCTCTTCTCCAGCCTTTAGTAGGGACAAGCTAGGTCAGGCATGGAGCCAGGTTTCGATTGGGCTTAGAGCCAGGGTTTGGATGGGCTTGGATCTAGCCCACCTCTGCTTCAGCCTTCAATTAGGCTTAGAGCTAGGATTCCGTTGGACTTAGGGTCTTCCCACCTTTTCTCTTTTCTTCCCATCTAGGATTCAGTTGGGAGATTCAAGCTTGTGTTCCATCTCTCTCTCTCTCTCTCTCTCTCTTTCTCTCTCTCTCTCTCTCACACACACACACACACACACACACACACACACACAAGAACTCTGATATATATATATATATATATATATATATAATATCTCATATGATGAGTTAAGGGTTAGAGCAGTTCCTATCACATTTCCTGTATCCAATATCTTATAGGATTTGAATTGAAAGCTTATAATATAAACCCAAAACATTAATAATATTGGTTGTATTTGGTTTGGAGCACGAAAAGGTCATGAACAAGACAGAAAATATTTTGATTAATTTGCCAAAATACTGGTAAAATTCAGTTTTATCTTTATCTATGAATAATTTTTTTTTTTAACTCTTCTTGAGATCAAAATATTTGTTTTTGCAAAAATACTAGTTATAAGGAGGTGTTTAGGAATATGATAGCGGTTATTTTTAAAAGTGTTTCTCACTTATAGATACATTAAAATAATATTTTTTTTAAAAAAAAAAATTATTTTTGATATCAGCATATCAAAACAATTTAAAAATATAAAAACAATTTATTTTAAATAAATTTATTTTAAACTTTTCTCAATATTATTTGAAATGCAATACCAAATATGGGTCACTGTTATTAATTTTGTTTTCCTACAGCCTAGCTACCATGCCATCCGTTTCCTACAATCAAATTTGGGTCTATTAAACCCGAATCTGCCCGGCGGGTCGACCCATGACCCGGGTGAACCCGAAAGAGACTCGGTGTTTTTTTTCTTTTCAAATGTGGTTTTTCTCCTATACCCCTCTTTTTTATTTTTTTTAGTTGGTTAATAACACTTTTTAAAGTTCACTATATAAATATTAGAAAAATATTATGTTTTTTCGATATGGAATTTGAAAGCTTTTCGTATATATACTCTATGTTCACAAGAAAAAAGTTATGTTTTTTCAATGTGAGATTTGAAATCTTTTAGTATATATACTTTATGTTCCCAAGAAAAAAGTTATTTTTTCAATATGGGATTTGAAACCCTTTCGAATATATACTTTATGTTCACAACAAAAAAAAAGTTATGTTTTTTAATGTGGGATAAAAAGCTTTTTGGTTTAAATACTTCAACTTAAAAGGATAACATAATATATTTTTAATGTAGGATTTGAAGCCCTTTAATATATATACTCTATGTTTCCAAGAAAAAAAGTTATTTTTTTCAATGTAGGATTTGAAAGACTTTCTTATATATATATTCTATATTCACAAGAAAAAAATTATATTTTTTCAATATGAGATTTGAAACCTTTTAGTATATACTCCATGTTCCCAAGAAAAAAAAATATTTTTTTCAATGTGGGATTTGAAGCCTTTTTGTATATATACTCTGTGTTCACAAGAAAAAAAGTTATGTTTTTTCAATGTGGGATTTAAAACCTTTTAGTATATATACTCTATGTTCCCAAGAAAAATTTATTTTTTCAATGTGGAATTTGAAGTCCTTTCGTATATATACTCTATGTTCATAAGAAAAAAGTTAAATTTTTTCAATGTGGAATATGAAACACTTTAGTATATATACTTTTATGTTCACAAGAAAAAAATTATTTTTTTAATGTGAGATTTGAAGCCTTTTAGTATATATATACTCTATGTTTACAAGAAAAAAGTCATGTTTTTTCAATATGGGATAAAAAAACTTTTTAAAATATTCTTTTAAACTTCATTATTTACAACATGTATAGTCTATATTCACATGGATTTTTTCTTAATTTTTTATATGAAATATTAAAATTTTAAATATTTTTATTTTTATTTTTTTGGGTTGATCTATAAAATTTAAAACTTGATTTCTTGGCCGGGTTAATCCCGAAGAGGTTTGATAATTATGATTTGAGTAGTTGGCTTTAATCTTTTCCAATCAGGATTTTGCAAGGTAGGTTGCCGATTTAATTATTCTTCTTTAGATTTTTTCGATATCAATTCAATCAATTATGGGTTGACTAGCCTTGATAGACATTTAATTAGTTAATTCCACTTCGATTTGGGGTATTGTAAACGTCGGGAATGTTGTTTAATATGTTTTTGGTTATGAGTAATTATTATTTTTTAAAATATTTTTTATTTTAAAATATATTAAAATAATATTTTTTATGTTAAAAAAATTATTATTAACATATCAAAAATTTAAAAATATATATAAAAAATATTAATTTAAAGTAAATATAAAAATAAAAAAATTTTAATTTTTTTCAAAAATACTTTCAAAACAAATACCAAACCCATTACCAACAACAATAAAATAAAATCCCTCAAAAATAAAATAAAAAAGTGTCACAATAGCTTGTAATAAGATTAATATTCTCTTTGTTTTTATATTTTTTAAAAATAATTTTTTTTTATTTTAAATTAATTTTTTTAATGTATTAAAATTAAAAATAAATTTAAAAAAATAAAAAAAATATTACTTTAACATTTTTTTTAAAAAAATTTAAAAATAATCATTACAATTAACAGTTTCTAAGTAAAGAAACCAGAAACACAATGACATCCATGACTTATCACAACCCTTCACCATCACCAAGACACCATTCCCCTCTCTAGGCTCTCTTTGTCTGTCTGGTTCGTGGATCTTTCCTCAACCCTCCAACGGTCACATTTCTATCTTCCACTTGAATAATAAACCCCAAATCCCACTTCAAAACGGTTACTTTCCTTTCATTTCCTTTCTCTTCAAATTCCCACTTCAAAGAAGTTACTTTAATCCTTTCCTTTCATTTTCCTCTCCAGAAAATTCCCACTTCAAAACAGTTACTGTTTTCCCTTTCATTTCCTCTCTAAAAAGACCCTAAAATCGCGACTTTTCAACTATCCAGTAAAAGTCCTCATTTTCTACCTTGAAAAACATGTCTAAACTCTGTTCGTTTTCTATGTTTGTATTGGTACTGCTAGTGGCTTTGTCACTGCCAAAGTGTTTGATGGGCCAAAGGGGTGTAGCACCAAGGGATCTATGGTGTGTAGCCAAGAACAATGCTGCTGATCAGGCACTGCAAGAAGCTATTGATTGGGCATGTGGACAAGGTGGGGCTAATTGTGGGCCAATACAACAAGGAGGAGCTTGCTATGATTCTAATGATATACAGAGAACAGCTTCTTGGGCTTTTAATGATTATTACTTGAAGAATGGATTGACTGATGATGCTTGTTACTTCAGTAACACTGCTGCTCTCACTTCTTTGAATCCAAGTAATTGGATACTTTATATCTTTGAGTTAAATATAATTTTGGGTTCGTTTCTTTTCTTGGTTTCTGGATCTGTAAGGTTTGAAGTTTGGCTTGTTGTGGTTGGTGTTTCCTGCATTTTTGTTATTGCATTGCTAATTCTTGATTGAACCTCGGTTTATTTGTGTTTTTTAGTTTGCAAACCTTGGATCTTTTCTGTTGATTCTGTGCTTAATTTGTTAACCGTTTGATTATTAGTTACTTACATGCTAATTTTTCTGTTTCAGGTTTTGATAAATGCAAATTTCCTTCCAGGTAATGCACTAGAATTGGTAAATTATAGCATTGCGATTGTTTTCGTTTTGTGAATGCAGTTCTGTTTTGGCTTTTGGGAAAGTAGATTCTATAAATGGCACTTGTGAAATCAAATTCTCCTTTTAAACACAAACACAAGCCAATATATTTGCTTTATGTTTAGGTTATGTTTGTTTCTATGGAAAGTATTATATAGAACTGAAAATGTAATGTTCCTGAGGGAATCAAGAGAAATCTTTTAAACAAGCCATGTTTATTGACAGGATAAAAGATTACTTCTGGCCAATAACGAGGCCCAAAATACCATGCACTACATTGTTCAACATTTTGCTACTTGTACAAATATGCTTAACACACTTTGTTATTTGTTTTCTTAAGAGTAGACATTGATACATGTGGTGTGGATTCTGTAATGCAGCCTATCGGTGAATAATGGAAGCATTTATGCGTCAACAGGAACAATACAGATGGGGCCAGATAATGCAGATTTGAGCAGCAGCAGCAATAGGGTTGGTGGCACATGGTTCTTGCCCTTATTCACCAGTTATTTGTTTGTCGTATTTACATGGCTAATTCACTGACATTAGTGAAAGCGAGGGCTTTTTATTTTATTAGGCATTTAATAGCTTTGGTTTTGTAGGTTTCCAGGAATCATCTTCCACTACTGTTATTAGCTCTGTATGTGAATCTATTTTCATCAAGAAAATCAAGTAAATTGAAGTTCTTGCTTTTCAAGTCTACTACTAGATTGCTGTTAAGGCTCAGTTTTGGGATTCTTGGCCTGTTTAAACTTATGAGAAAGGATCTTAAAGCAGGCCTTGGAGGGTAAATGAGTTTTTTTGCGGGATCTATTAATCATTCTGAATTGATAGTAGGCATTCTTGAATTGATTTTGGGGCTTCTCGATCTTTTATAATTTTTTGCTTGGTTAAATTACTTGATTGACTTTAAAAATAATAATAAAATACTTAATTATGGCCTAAGAGATTTTTGATATTCCACTTTTTCTAGTACAGTGTAATCACTATATTTTCTTTATAATTAAAATTCTCATAACTTGATTTCATGGGCTTATTAGTAATTTCATAATGTTTTCTTTTGTAATACTTATATGATCCTACGAGCAATGTGATATTTTGATAAAAAAGCTTCTAATTTGTGCATTGGATGTATTAGTTGCTCTGTCATATTCGGTTCCGAATTTAACTGGCTCTAATAGTTAAAGTCATTGTTCTGTTGTGTCATTTGATTCATCTTGATGTTCTCCTTAAATAACTTGGGTGGTTAAAGAACTTATGATTCGACCTTAAATTTATTAAATTTAATCAATTCAATAACTCGAGTCTCAAATTTTTTTATTTAAAAATCTTAGCGTCACTTGAATTTGTTTTCTTCATATGTTCAAAACTTGATTCATGGCGATGCGTTGAACACAAATATAGGTTTACATGAGTCATTTTTTGTTGTTTTTTTATTTAAAATTTTCCTCACTTTCAGTTTTCAATATTTGATTTATTATAATTAGACTTTCTAATTTGTTTTGATATGTGTTCTATGATTTTATCACGATCTCATACCTCAAATTAAGAGAATGGCAAGGTAATCATGGTTGGTCTGGTTAAATCTAATATATTGATATCGTAATATTTTTTTTAAGAATATATCATCCAATATTTCATCACTTGAGTGTTTAAAAAACATTATCGAAAATATATATCATTTTTTTTAAAATTTTTTGTTAAGAAAATAAAAAAGTTAAATGCTCTTGTGGTGATCTACTTTTTAAGCTGGTCCTACACAGCCATGTTTGCGAATTATTTTTTGCTAAGAGACAATCACTAAAGTGGTGAATCTACAAGTCTCCAGATGTGGAGAGCCTTCCATATATATATATATATATTATTCAAATTAATGGTGAATCTCCTTTGCATCACTTTTTTCAACAATACAGCTGTTGATGTCTATTTGTTTCTTGAATAAGAGCTGTATTCATTTCATCACTTGCACAGATTTTTCGTTTTTTTATGGGGAAGGGTTTTTCCAAAGTAACACAGTAGAAATAAAATATTAGGGATGAAAAATTAATTGGGAAAATAGTATAGTTTGTAAAGCTGCAAATGTCATCTGTGATTTAAAAAAAACATTATTAAACTTTTTTAAAAGCTATTTTAAATTTTAAATTTAAAAAATAAATAAATATTATCTATTATCTTTATCTCAACCGTGATAAAGATAATATTTGAAAATATAAATTTCCAATTATAAATATAATAGATAAGATTTATTGGGTTGACCCTTCTTAATAATAAACAAATATAAATTAATAATTCTATTCTTGATAGAATTTTTTAATTGAAATCTCCAAATTAAAATTTTATTTTGAAAATAAAATTTTATAATATTTTTTTAAAATAAATTCGCAATTATAAGATTACTTAATTCAAGTAATTAACATTATAGAAGCCACTAGATATCATTTTAATACTATTCACCACTTTAGTAATATTTACCAAAACATAGATACTCATGAATGACTTCAAAATCTATTGTTAAAAGGTTAATAATTTAAGGAAAAATAGAGTTCAATATATATATATATATGCAAGGAATGTTAGATCACAATGTATTTGAGCAATTCAATTCTACATGTTTTACCCCATAAGGTTGAAAGTTTGATTGTTTTCCTAAAAATCCCATTTTTACGCTTTCTTCTCTTTCATATATACTTTGTTTTAATAAATTATATAGGCTACCTCTATATATATGTACACTACAGTCCCTAATTCCTTACTTACTAATTAATTATGAGTTGTGAAAAATATTAATTAATTAATTAAATAGAAGGTGAAGAAAACAAAAGTAAAAGTATATCCTTACTTTCTACTCTATGATACTAATTAATTTAACACTATATATGTTGCTCGCTGCGAGCCACGCAATATTGTTTTATGTAAAAATAGTGCTAGGTTAAAAAGAATTAAGTCTCGAGTTATTAACTTAAATGGTAATTTAAATAATATAAAAATAAATACCAATAACACTAAATAAATTGAAAATAAATAAATAAACAAAGATATAAATAATTATACCAGAGCCTATATAGTTTACTAAACAACTCAAGGCTATCCTAATGAAAGAAGAACAGTAAAAAAAAAAAACAAAAAGAGTGAAACTTCAAAGAAAGAAGAAGAAAACATCAATTTTTTTTAAAAAAAAACACAAAAAAACCCAGACGAACATCCTAACCTGGTCTAATCTTAAAAAGTTAAAACTCGTTTAATTATAGACCCGAGTTCAATTAAGAAGCTTAACTGTTAACCAATTTAATTTAATAATAAAAAAAACTAACAAAAGCAAAAACAGAAAAGAAAAGGAATGAGGATAAAATTTGAGAGAAAAACACCCAAGGAGGATGAAATTTGAAAAAAAAAATTAAAATAATATCAAACAAAATAAATAGCAATTAAAAAAATGAATAGAAAATTTAAAAGTTAAAAAATCATAAGGAATGAAATTGAAAAAAAATTGTAATTTAATAGATTATTTATAGCTTAAAAAATGATAGAGGGTGAAATTGAAAAAAAAAATATAGAGAGCTAACCTAATAGAATCAAACCAAAAAAATAAAAAACAAAACCCAAAAAAAAAAAAAGAAAAAGAAACATAAGCTCAAAAAAGGGAAAAAAACCAAGCAAATCCGGTCCTACAACTTGTGAAATTCTAGAACTAGGTTCAATCAAGAAACTAAACTCTCAACAAATTTAATTTTGAATGATAAAATTACCAAAAAACAATATTAATAAAAAAATGCAAAAGATATAACAACAACAACAACAAAAAGAATTGGGATAAAATTTAAGAAAAAAAACCTGAGGAGGATGAAATTTGACAAAATAAAATAAAAATAATCTCAAACAAAATAAGTCTCAATGAGAAACAAATTTGAAAGATTAAGAAATTACGGAAGGTGAAATTGAAAAATATTTGTAATTTGATAGATTATTTATAGATTTAAAAATAATAGAGGTGAAATAGAAAGAAATTGTTGAGGGCTAACCTGATAGAATTAAACAGCAAAAAAAACAAAAAACAAAAAACAAAAAACAAAAACAATTAAAAAACTCACCGTTTTTTCATGTATGATATTTCCAGTCTAATAATCCGAGTTACAGGTTTAAAAAGTTTATGTGGCCCGATGTCTTTTTTTATTTGTTATCTTATTGCATTTATTTTTCTTGATTTCATCTGTCAACATTAGTTTTTTAAAATAAAAATCAGTCATCCAAATTTTGTTTGAATTTATTAAATAAATAAATTCACATTGAGCTAGCTTTTATATAGTTTTATTAAAAACTTGTACTAAATAAAGATTTAGGCCAAGAAATTTCAAGATTTATCTTTTCACTCGGGTTTAATAATATTACAAAAAGTTCTTCACATTTTTAGTAGTTTTTTTATATTTTTTTAAAAGTAATTGATCCGCAATATAGAAGAGGCCAATAAACCAATCATCTATATATTCAATGGGATAGCAATGGGCTGCATCGGTTTGGTCCTTCTATGGACTTATACTAGACCCAATGCTCCTCTGAATGTGTTCAATCAAATTTGTCAGCTGAGTAGTTATTTAAATAATTATAACTTATTTTCAAAACAATTTTTGGAAGATTATTATTCAAAATTATTTAGAAATAACGACGCCTAGGATTTATTGACCCTTTTTGTTTTTTGTTTTCTTTCATTCCTAATTAATCTAATTTTTGGCAGAATCCTTGGTTGAGTCTTAGTTCGACAAATGGACTTATAGAATGATAATTTTGAATTCCAATTATTGATTGAATCTGTTACTATTCTTGAATTTCATAAAAGAAAAAAAAACTGGGATATTACGTGATTAATTAGTTGGTATTTAATATATACAATTCAACCCAAATTTATTTTTTGTTTTTTTATGTCTACATACTTTTGTTTTTGAGATAACTTTTGTAGTTATGATTTAAAAAAAATAAGTTTTAAAAAGGTGTGGTTATATGTAGTTAGTTGGATTTAAATACGTGTTTGGTAAAAATTGTGGTTGAGATTTATATACATCAAAACATATGTATAAAATGTTTGGTAGTTGTGTGCTTACGGTTGCTTTTTAAAGTGCTTTTTAAAGTGCTTTTTATTTGAATGTATCAAAATGATCTAATTTTTATTTCAAAAGCGCTTTTGAAATACAAAAACAAACAAAGTTTTACGAAACTCAATTACAAAAGCATATAAAAACTGCTTCTCAATTTTTTAGTGGACTCCATAATAAAAAATACAATTTAGAGTGTTATCAAATATTTTACTGTGTTTTTTACATTGCAAACACAAAAACTACAAATAAACAAACGCAACCTAAATATCATCCTTCAATCCAACCTTCATGACGGCAGCCTCACTTTTTCTGGTATCTCGCTTTGAAAAGAACCCTATTATGAATAAGAGAGGGAGCGGACCGACCAGATAAAGCCCTTTCAATTAACCCCTTGCTTCTCCTTCCGCCTTGGAGCACCGCTTTCATTGATGAGAATGCCACCACCTTGCAACTAGGACAGGAAGCGTAACTATTTGTCTATGCACTTAGCACGGAATGAGAGCTTATAATTAGGGAAACTCCTAGCCATTTCTTAATCTCAAGCATTCTTCAGTAAACAACACACTAAATTGAAGCATATTCATCTTAGCCTTCCGTTTGCTGGTAAATATTTGGGCCATAAAGAAATCAATGGACCAATCTACTATTCCTTGCCAATAATTAAGTGTCCAAAATCGACACTTCAAGAATTTCAAGATGGAATTGGTGTGGTGAATGAAGGTGTGTTGTCAAAAGAAAACATCCTAATTGTTGTCAAGGACAAAAACATCATGCTGGATTCTAAACTTAATGCTTGTTTAGGAGATTTTGGTCTTACATGTGTTGAGAATGAGAAGATATCCTATGAAGAGCTAGAGGGACTGTTTTTTTTGGTTTAGCAGAGGTAATTGTCAAATTGAGGCTCAAAAGCTTAATTCTTCATTGAAACTTTGTAGAATATATATAAGAAAATCATATCTCAACATTTAGTGTGTGAGATATTATAGGCTATTGTTTAAGAATTAATACAGCTTAAATATTCTAAATATGGTATTTGCTAATTTACAGCTTTTGTTAACACTCCCCCTCAAGTTGGTGAGTAGATATCATCAACTCCCAACTTGTCAAGTGAATTGTGGAATGTCCTGCTTGACACTGCCTTTGTCAAAATATCTGCTAGTTGGTCTTCGGTCTTCACAAATGGAATCTGAATTATTTTGGCCTCTAGTTTTTCCTTGATGAAGTGACGATCTACTTCCACATGTTTTGTTCGATCATGTTGTACTGGGTTGTGTGCTAGTGCTATCGCCGCTTTGTTGTCACAGAAGAGTCTTATTGCGTCAATTGGAGGATAGCCAACTTCAATGAGCAATTCTCTTAGCCATAGCATTTCACATATTCCTTTGGTCATGCCTCGAAATTCAGCCTCTGCACTGGATAATGCTACCACCTTCTGTTTTTTGCTTCTCCATGAAACCAGATTTCCTCCAACAAATGTAAAGTAGCCCGAAGTATATCGTCTGTCAGTAATGTTTCCTGCCCAATTAGCATCCGTATACCCTTCAATGTTCAGATGTTGATTTTTTGACAACATAAGGCCTTTTCCTGGAGATGATTTCAGATACCTAAGGATTCGGATTACTGCATTCATATGATCTTCACTCGGATTATGCATAAACTGACTTACCACACTTACTGCGTAAGTTATATCTGGTCGTGTATGGGACAAGTATATTAGTTTCCCAACTAATCGTTGATATCTCTCCTTGTTGGTAGGTGTTTGATCTGCACAGTCTTTTAAGCCATGATTCTGCACTATTGGAGTGTCAACTGGTTTACAATCTAACATACCAGTTTCTGATAGCAGGTCTAATACGTATTTCCTTTGTGAAAGGAAAATGTTTCTTGTTGACCTTGCCACCTCAATTCCCAGAAAATACTTCAGCCCCCCAAGATCCTTCATTTCAAATTCAGATGCCAAATTCTTCTGGAGCCGAGAAATCTCTTCTGTATCATCTCCTGTAATTATCATATCATCCACATAAATTATTAGTGCAGTTACATACCCTTGTCTATGTTTCAGGAATAAGGTATGATCCGAGTTGCACTGTTTGAATCCATATTTCTTCATTGCTGAAGTAAATCGCCCAAACCATGCTCTTGGTGACTGTTTTAGTCCATATAATGCCTTTTGTAGCTTGCACACTGTCTTTTCTGCAGAGTTAGTGTTGTATCCGGGTGGAATGTCCATGTAAACTTCTTCCTCGAGATCTCCATGAAGAAATGCATTCTTCACATCAAGTTGGTGTAGCGGCCAATCTTGATTAACTGCTAGGGATAGTAGAACTCGAACCGTGGTCAATTTGGCTACTGGAGAGAAAGTCTCTTAGTAGTCTATACCATATGTTTGGGTAAATCCTTTCGCCACCAATCGTGCCTTGTATCTTTCAATAGTTCCATCTGCTTTATGTTTAATAGAGAACACCCATCTGCATCCCACAGTTCGTTTTCCTTTCGGCAAAGGAACCAAACTCCATGTGTGATTTTTGTTTAATGCCTCCATTTCTGTCATTATCGCTTGAGACCATTCTGGTGAGGATAGTGCTTCCCGTATATCTCCAGGAATATGTGTTGAAGAGAGTTGGTGGGCAAAAGCTTGCAAAGGTTGCGATAACTTGTGGGATGAAACATGATTAGCAATAGGGTATCTTTGATTTTCTGCCGCATACTCTGGGGAGTACCGTTTTGGAGGTTTCCCTCGATTGTGTCTGAAAGGGAGTTTATATCCAACAGAAGTATTTATTTCATTAGAAGATAGGATTGGTTGTATTACCTCAGATATATTCTCTGAAGGAGTTTGGTCTTCAGGTACTGTCAAAGAGGGAGGGTCTTGAGTGTGTATTGTTGACTGAACTGGCGGCTTCGCTGACTGAACTGGTGGCTCCACAGATGCTTTTGTCGTTTCAAATTCCAGATTTATCCATTTCTCACTTTCTAAAGATGGCTCCCCCTGAGAGGGAGAAGTGGATAATTGCTCGGAAAAATAGTACTCCGACTCTAAAAAAGTGACATCCATGGTAATATACATGCGCCGAGTGGGTGGATGATAACACCGATAACCTTTTTGATGTGTTCCATATCCCAAGAACACACATCAGATGGCACATGGGTCTAGCTTGGTGCGCTAATTTTTATGAATATGGACAAATGCAACACTCCCAAATACCCGTGGGGCGAGCATCAATATAGATGGAAGGGGTCGGTATGTGGACAAAGCTTGTAGTGGTGTTCGGAAGTTTAGTACTCTTGAAGGCATTCTGTTCATAAGATATACTGCAGTAACAACAGCTTCATTCCAAAGATAACGTGGCATATTTGCACCAATAAGAAGTGCCCGAGCAGTTTCCAGAATGTGCCGATTTTTTCGTTCGGCAATGCCATTTTGTTGAGGTGTTTGGACACAAGAGGTTTCATGAAGTAGGCCATGTAATTGCAAGTACTGGTGGAAGAGATGATTATCATATTCCCTACCATTATCTGTGCGGAGAATCTGAATCTTACATGCAAATTGAGTTTGAACCATGGCATGAAACACCTTAAATATATTGAATACCTCATTTTTATTTTTCAGCAAATAAAGCCAAGTCATGCGAGTACAATCATCAATGAACGTGACAAACCAACGAATCCCATATGGGGTAGAAATTGGTGAGGGTCCCCAAACATCAGAATGTATAATAGCAAATGGTGTAGTACTCCGAGGAGAACTAAGGGGATATGGAACACGATGGTGTTTAGCAAAAATGCATGTAGCACACTTAAAATCCAAATAATCCACATCTTGAAATAAATTCGGAAATAAATACTTTAGATAACTGAATGACGGATGCCCTAATCGAACATGCCATAGCCAAATCTGTTGCTGTCGGGTATCTGACGCTCCTTGCATACTGTTCGCTTTACCGATGCTCATATCCTCAACATAGTAGAGCCCCCCTCTTTTAGTACCACGACCAATTATCTCCTTGGTGAGAATATCCTGAAAAATACAAAAAGTTGGATACATTAGTACACAACAATTTAACTCCTCAGTGACTTGTCCAACTGACAGTAGTTTATTGGACAATGATGGGACAAGTAATGTGTTGGATAACGAAATAGATGGAGAGATATCAACAGTCCCTGCTCCAGTAACTGGATATGTCACCCCATTAGCATTAGCAATACAGGAACGTTTAGGTATGGAAGTGATAATTAGGTCTGTCTCTTTATAAGTCATATGATCAGTAGCGCCGGAGTCAATGATCCAATCATTGCAATCATTGTGATCTGCACTTAGAAGAGCTATAGCACAGTTACCTGAATCACTGAGAGTGGAGGGTCCCTCAAATAGAAGGTTCGAAGAATCTACCATTGGTTGAGTAAGTGTAGGTTCAGTGTTCACCAAGGCTGCTCGACCTGTTTTGTTACTTCTGTCATTCTGTTTTTTTGTTTTAAAATTCTCCCACCAATCCGGAT